>Ga0325411_1003140_pt1 | contig 18599 bp, 5 predicted proteins | sample PopdelMetagenome_13_FD_206181 | JGI IMG/M metagenome (GOLD analysis project Ga0325411, IMG submission 206181) | Populus deltoides microbial communities from Bellville, Georgia, United States - Xylem-PdIQD-R4 | ecosystem: Host-associated > Plants > Phyllosphere > Stem > Wood/Secondary xylem...
AATTCAGCATCGGAGTTCTTTTTTCTTATGATAACTGCAGTGTCAGTTTCCTTAAAATCTCTTTGATGAGCCAACTTTTAGAAGGGCAGAAGTTTTGGAGATTCTCTCCTTTTCATCATTTTTTTTCAAATATGTTTAAATAATATATAGAATTTGATATGTACGTTTAAATTTGGTGTTCAAATATTTACTTACAGTTTTGTATGATTATATATATCTTTTAAACCTAGATCAACTTGAAATTTTACATGAAAATACTAGACACGTAAAATTATATTGTGGTAAATTGTCAGGTCGAATGGTGTTTGGAAATAAAAATTATTTCAGATGATCAAAGTTATTAAATGAATATTGTCGAATCTGTTAGATTAAACTTTCGTATACTGTTTGAGACATATATGAAGCTACATGTAGAATTTTTCTGCGATTCAATTTGAGCCGGAAACAAAGCATCTCAAACTTTTCAACCATATATGGTACGCTTAGAGAGAACGAAGTGTTTAAAGTCATGACTTAAATATGCCAAAAATATACGAAAATTTGAGATTCATGTTATATGGAGAAATTTTAGCATAAAGACTTTGTTTTTATTATCATATTTAATTTATTTATTAATAATTATTTTTAATTTGGGTTTATTCTGGCCTATTAGATATTGTTTAGGGGCTTATTTCAATATTAAACTTATGTTACTTAATTACTAGTTTAGGCCCATTAACTTGTAACCCAAAAGAGATCCATTAATGATAGTTAGAGAAGACTATATTATGTTTTTTTTTTTTTGCTGTAAATTTGGGCAAGTTAAAGAATAAAAGTAAGTTTTTTTTTTGTAAAACAATATTTCTTTATAAGGATAAAGATCATACACTGACTTATCGAAAATTTACCGGCTTCGTGATGTCATTTACATACTTATGATTTTTTGATACAAGGTTATCTTTAGATTCAAGTCCTTTTCCAATGCCATTGGTTCTTAGGTGCATAGTTACCTCTAGGTTAAGGTTCTATCAAATCTGTTTTTCAGCTTTCTAAGTTATTATTTACTTCATTGGAAGTTGGTTAACCATATGATCAAGAAGTCCGCATCAAAAATATATTTATATAATATGAAAGTAACTTCTATATATAAAATAATTTATTATATATACAATTTAATATCTATAATACAAACTCACATTTAACTATATTATAATTTAAAAAAATAAAAGATTGGTTGAATTCATTGCATACTCCCTCATAAATTATTGTTTACTAGAAGAGTGATTTGAATTTTTTTTAGCTATTTATTTTTTTAATTGGGTATTTACACCGCGAAATCTTCTTCATCCTGCTAAAGCACTACTTGCCCAAGAAAGGGCTTATGCGATAGTACTAAAGTAGTCTTTTCAAGAAGAAAGTCACACCACTACTACTATTCTAACAACAACTGATTCTCACCCGGGTCATTTCACTCCGCCTTTAGTCTTAGAACGTGCCAATTTAATGGGCACAGGGGTACTGGACTGACCTCAACAAGAAGAAAGAGTGGCTCAATGAGATTCCAAGCTCATAATTTATTTTGAATAGCTTTCTATAGAATTCTCGAGATATTAAAAAGATGTTTCAACATTACATTAATGTTCTATTTGGAAAGATAAGATTCAGTTTTGTTGGCTAACAAAAATTAAAATTTTGAAGACCAAATTCAACAATAAAACAAACATGTATCCCTTTTTATATTACTAAATTATCGTCATTTTTTCTTAAAAATTTACCTTAAGATTTTTTTTACAATTTTTATTGGTACTTGTAATTTTTCTATTTTGTGTTTTAGTTTAAAATTTTATTTCTTTACATATTAGTCCCTGGATTCAAGAGAGGAGAGATGGCCATTGAAAAGCATCGAAGGAGAGATAAAATGTTTTTTGGCCATATTCCAACAATGAAAAATGTCATTCTTGATGCCAAAAGGTTCATTTTCTCCTGAGGAGTTCAATAGTGGTGGTATTTTTCTATAAACATGTTGAAAAAAGTAGATCGAGGTTCGTTATTTGTTTTTAAAGTTGGTTGATCTTTGCTTTTTAGAGTGATTTTAGAGTGTTTTGGAGTAAAAAATAAGTTTATCGAGGTTCTTAGGATGTTTTAAGGTATTCTCATGTGAAACAAAACTAAAAATTGGTTTTTAGGGTCAAAACATTTGGACCCTGATTTTTTGACTGCCTTTGTGATGGTCGGAAACTAAAGTTTAAGATGATGCATCATTTGCTATAACAGACAACGAGTCATTTTTTTTTATAAAAAAAAATATGTCGTTCACCCCCAAGTATAAGAAAAATGAAATTAACTCAAGCCTGAGCTTTTGGGTTTCTTGCTAGGCATAACAACGCCTAACCTTTTCTGTTCTTTTTCTTTTTTAATTTTAATTAATACCCTCTTTTTTATGTATTTTTTTGCTTTACATGATTTTTTTATTTAAATTTTAATTAATATTATCTATGTTATTTTTAAATTATTAACCATTCGATTAAATAAAAAATAGATTTCAAAAGATAAGGTTATTAAACCACATAAGGGCTCTAACCCAAGTCATGGGTTGAGCGAATTAGTTTGATTTAACTCGAGTCTATCCAAAATCTCGTTATCCTTGTCATAACCTAGTTTTGGATCTCGAAATTATTCTATAAAAAATACTTTCTATTCAAGAATCTAAAAAAATCAAAAATTTAAAATCCCAAAATATTTTCAAAACAAAAGTTGAGCTACAATAAACCAAGATGTTAGAAGAATAGCTAGATTGGGGTATTTTGACAAGATAGAAAGAAAAAATTAATTTAAAATAAAGTTGAAGATTGAAATCTAATTTAACCAAAATTAGAAGAATTAATAAGTTTAAGGACTCAATTAAACTTCTAATAGGTTTAATTGATTTAATTAAAGATGTAATTTAAGCAAAATTAAGTCTAAAAGTCAGTTTAGGCCTAAAATTAGAACAATTAATTAAGTTTAAGGATTTAATTAAATTTTCAATGGCTTTTGAGGATTCAATCAAGGACTTAATTGAAGAGAAATCAAGTTTGAAAGCCTAATTCAGATCAATTTGCAAATATTAAAAGATTAATGACAAAATTGAAACTTTAAAGGCCAAATTGATGTAATCAAGGGTTCAATTACAAGAAATTTGAAGTTTGAAGGCTAATTGAGGGCCAAATTCAAAAAATTCAAGACTAATGACTTTTCTATAAAAAAACACGCAACATATGGGGCTTTACCAAACCTTTACAGGGACTAGATTGAAGAAAATCAAAGTTTAAGGCTTAATCAGAGACTAAATAGAACAAACTAGAAACTAAATGGTACTTTGTAAAAGGCGCCAAACTTGAAGGATCTCAATTGAGTTTTGGCAAAGGCCTCATTGCATAAAATTAGTCAGTTTTGTCTCAGTCAAGAATATTTGAGCTTAAATTGAAACAACAAAAACCAAATTAAAGTTTTTTCAAATCCCAATTAGAAAACCCTAATTTGGGTTTAAGCAAACAACATGTCACTTAGTTTAAATAAAAAGATTGAGTGACATGTCATTTGTTCCTATTTTATTGTCTTCTCTGGTTATGAAGGCTGATTGGAATGTTATCTTCAGGCAAATGAATGTGACATCTCCAACCATCTCAGAGGCTCTAACCACCACCAATAGATAAAGGAGTTTTTCTTCCACAATGATAGCTATTACCATCAAACATTTACACCCTATTTTGTTTTTCAACAAATTAGACAACATGTCCTTGATCAACCACCTTACATTGATAGATTTGAGCTGATCAATGACCAATCTTCCAAGCAATGAATATGGAGTTTTATACCTCCAAATCGAGTATGATTTGTTTCTAAGGGTAAATATACATCCCCTTTACATGACTCAGGTGCACCAAGAACACGTTTATGCTTAATTTTCACAATGATCTTATCAAAGTTGCACACTCAGTCAATCATGTCCAAGAAAGAGAAATATCTTGATTAACTAAGCTTCGGGGCTACCTTCTCTTGGTTAAATAAAGCCCACAACAACAAAATGAATCAGAACCCATTTTTCTAAGAAGGTTAGGAAAGCATGGATAAGAATCTTCCATAAACAACCTATTTTTTATGCAAAACCATCTTGGTTTTGCAATTATTGGTTTGAATTTGGATATAAAAGAGTAGTTACTTTTTGAGAAAAATGAAAGGGGGTATTGGGAAAGAAAAGGTAGAGAAAAAAATAGAGAAAATACCTAAAGAGTCGAAAAGGGAATCCAAAAATTGATTTAAGAGAGAAACCAAAGGATTAATGTACCAAATCAAAGTAGAATCCAAAATAGTTAAAAGTGGAAAGGAGTTAAAGATAAAAGGGAAAGCAACCAAGAATCTAGAGATGAAATCTATACATTCTTTATAAGGTATACCCTCAAATTTTGATGAGGGAGTGTAGCTTATTGAGCACAACCCCAATTTTCTCATTATGCTTGTTAAATATTGGTATTAAAGGTTCATTATGCATTTTCTTTTTAGTTACTTGTTAATTTTGATGCATTTGATGTTTTATTTGACTTTTTTCAAATGGTTAGTTATGACATGATTTATTAATATATGTGTGTATGTGTTTGTTTGAAGCTTGGTTGCATGATTAATTATGTTCATTGAAGTGTTAAATGTTAGTATAGAGTATTGTTTTACATGTTTTGGTGTTAACATGATCATTTTTTAAGTTATGACAATGTGTTTTAAGTTTTGAAGTTCTTATGGTTTAAGTTGTTTTAAGATAGCCTGTTAGGTTTGTTAAAGTTGTGTGCATGTTGTTTAAGCATCAACACATTGAATTTATTCAATAGAACATTGTTTTTTTTACCCAAGAAAATGTTATTTTTGCCCATTGTTTTACTTGACCTTGCTTACTATTTTTGCTATTTATTTTTTTTTCTTGTTAGTTTTGATGATTCAAGCAGGTTGTATTAAGAATACTTAAGCTTTGTTTGCTAGGTTTAATTGCTATTTTGGGTTATATTGTATTTTTTATGAGCTTAAGTTATGTTGTTGGGTTTCTGGGTTTACAAACTTTTCTGGGTTGATGTTCTTGCCATGAAATTTGCCTTAGGTCTTTGATTTTGGTATCATTTTAGTCGATTGTTGGTTCTTATATATGCATGCATACTTGTTGGTCTTTAATCTAAGGTTTTCAAGGCTTAAAAACATTATTTTTATGGCTTTTAATCTTTATTTCTGTCTTTTTAATTTTTTGCATAAAATCAAATAAGCATGGTTTTTGTTGGATTATTGTGATGATCTAGCTCCAAAATCTGGTTTGAATGATGTTTGTGTGTGATTTCATGACTTTATTTTGTGCAATTTGGTCTCATATTAGATTTACGTTTTCCAAGTTCATTTCTCATTGTTCTTCGTATTCTTTATCAAATTCAAGCAAAAAAAAAAACCATTTGATCTTTAGTGCTTCTTTTTTGTTTCTGGACCTTGTTTGTGTGCTTGGACCTTTGTGCTAGGAAGCCCAACGCACGTGGCTGGGTTGAGCCCAACCCATCTTTTTAATATGGTAGTGTTTGAGGAGTTTGATTTTTATCAAAGAAAAAATGCATTTTTTTTCTTAAGACGTGTCTACCAAACACGACTTTAAGAAAAAAATTTAGCCTCTAATTTTTAGTTAAGGGCGTGTTTGACAAACATGCCCTACTGAATTTTTAGCAATGTTTATTTTTTTATTTTTTTACTTTTGCCAAACAGACCTCAAATAATTCCTAAATTTTTTTGAAAAAAATCAAAGATCGTTTTAAAATTATTTTTAGATCCATCGCATGTTCTCCAATCATTTTATTTAATATTTGGGTTGTAAACTTATACTGTAAGATACTGACCCAATATTAAATATACTAGTTTTTCTTCATAAATTTCAGAAAATTACAAAAAACAAACCAAAAACTTATTCAAAGAAAAATAAAAAAAATACATGTTTTTATCTATGTGCTTATGGTCAAGTCTCTCAAAAAATAAAAAATAAAATCATATTTTCATAAATAATAATAAAAAATACAAGTCATGATTTAGTATATATGAATACTGAAATTCAAGAAAATTATTTTTGTTAATATCTTTGCATGCTTTTTTTTAAAAAATTTACTAACATGTTTATGAAGTCCATGAGAACTTGGCTTCCATTTTAAAAATAAAAAAAAAACTTATTTTGTTTGTTTGAATATTAAAGATTACAAACTTACACGCAAGACGTATTCCTGATGTTAAAAGAAAAATGTAAAAAAAATATATTTTGACATTAGAATAATTAAGTTTTAACCTTATAAGATAAAGATCTTCTTACCGATGATGGCTTTTCTTAAACTTTACACAGACCAACATGTTAGAAAATACAACAATACATTAGTTTATATCAAACAAACAAATAATGCAGGTTACCCTTGGTAAGGTGTACTAGGGTGATGTGTCTTCCCTATACACAACTAGTCCTTTTATCCAGACTTTGAGACCAATTAAAGTTCATAGTAACTAAGATATTAGGTGGCGACTCTAATTTATTTTTTTAATAAGAAACAAGAATTCCTTATTCTTTTCACCTATTATCTCGAAGATCCCGGTCTGGGAGGATGATCTCCATTACATCGTACACGTGTGACAATCCTAATATTTTTTTAAATCAAATAAAACTTTAGATCTGTGTTATTTTTAATTTTTCTTTTAAAGGTAAACTGAGTTTTGGCCAGGGCTACTGAGTTAATTGGGTCACAACTAAAGACCCATGTTGACCTAAAACTATATATATATATATATAAAACATGGGTGTCTAGAATTTTTTTTTAATCAAACCGGATTTTACCATGGTTGATTGGGTCACAATAAGACTTGAAGATTGTCTTGGTCTAAGGCCTAGGTCACGAGTTAAGGGAGTTAATTTAGGTTAATCTAAGCTTTGACTTAATAAAAACCATGAAATGATATCGTTTTAATTAAAAAAAACCGGATTTTTTCTTAGATTCCAAGTAAATGAGTCACTGAGTTAATCTATTAGGTGAGAACGAGTCTTCTAATACTAGCTCAAACTGCTATTTTCATTGCAAAACACATACATTATATTAAGAAATAAATAAATATGTTTTTATAATATTGTATTTTTTTTATTAACGTAAGTGTCCGGGTCAGCTTACGTGTACCTAGACTAATCTTACTAGTCCTGAAGTTAATGACCATGTAAGTTGTCAATGGCCATGAGGTTTGTAAGACTTGAACTGGTGGCTTCTAGAGAGCAAACTTAAAATCTGACTAATTAAATTACACTCCTCAAAATTATAATAATCTATTTTTTAATGCATACAAAGGATCAATCTAAAAACAAATAAATAATATAATTTAAAAATTAATAGCAGTAGCTAATCAATCGAAAAGCTATAAGAAATATTATTATAAGATATGAACAATACCGTAGAGGTTTTTATGAACCCAAATTATTCGTAGAGGGACCTGTTGAAGGAAAATAAAATAGTCGAAATCGTGCAATAATTCGAAGCTATCATGGCCGTGTGATCGTGAAGTTTATTTTGCGTTTCTGTACCACAATTGAAAAGAAAAGAAAAGTCGTCATTTCATTTATTGGTCTGAGAGAGAGAGAGAGAGAGAGATAGAGAGATTGTTGGTGGGTGTGTGTGTGTGTATGTACAGATCTCACTCTCTCGATCCACGCAGAACAGGTAACGAACCATTTTCTCTTTGATCCGTCACTTTTGTCTCTCCATGCTTTGACTCTGTCTTTCTTGCTCGCTTAATCACTTCCATTTCCACAGTATTTTTTTTAGTAATCTTTTCGATTTCGATTTTTCTTTTTGAAGCTGGATCTTCTCCTGTAGGCAATTTCAAAGTTGTGAGAGTAGAAGCTATCTGTTGTTTGCATTTGGCATAATATTTTAGTGTCGAATTGCCTTTTTTTCTGTTCCTTAAAATTAGGGTTTTTGATTGATTTATTTATTTCTGTATGCTTCAGTCAAGCACTTGCAACATTTGGTTACATTGTACGGAAATGGGGAGATTAAAGCTAAACACTGGGATTAAGTCAATTGAGGAAGAGCCTGAGGAGCGTGATGCTTCTGTTGAATCAAATAGGGCTGATTTATTAGCATATTCGATTAATTCTGAAGTCAGTGCTGTGTTGGCGGTCATGAGGAGAAACGTGAGATGGGGGGGTCGGTATATTTCAGGTGATGACCAGCTAGAAGACTCTCTAATTCAATCTTTGAAGACGTTGAGGAAGCAAATCTTCTCATGGCAGAATCCGTGGCATACTATCAACCCTGCTCTTTATCTTCAGCCCTTTTTGGATGTCATTCGGTCCGATGAAACGGGTGCACCAATCACTGGGGTTGCTTTGTTGTCTGTTTACAAGATATTAACTCTTGATGTCATTGATCAAAATACTGTAAATGTTGAAGATGCTATGCAGCTGGTAGTTGATGCTGTGACTAGTTGCCGGTTTGAGGTGACAGATCCTTCATCTGAAGAAATGGTGTTGATGAAGATACTTCAGGTTCTTCTGGCTTGCATGAAGAGTAAGGCATCTGTCATGTTGAGTAATCAACATGTTTGTACCATAGTGAACACTTGTTTTCGTATAGTACATCAAGCAGGCAGTAAAAGCGAGTTGCTGCAGAGGATTTCTCGCCACACGATGCATGAACTTGTCAAGTGCATTTTTTCACACCTTCCAGATGTTGAAAGCGCTGAACAGACATTGGTTAATGGAGTTACTTCTCACAAACATGAGGTATAATTGCATCTCATATTCATCTTGATTGTTGCAATATCTTTTCTTTCAATTATGCTTATGTTATTTGCTGAGACATAGGATAAATGAGAAGCTGGAAAACTTGAAATGAAAAGAATAATCATGATGAGGGGTTTGTCTGGAAAGCTAGACGTTGATAGCTTATTGATGCTTTTGACTTGTGGTAATTTTGGATTAAAACTTCCTCTCAAATGATCGTGATGAATGGTTGATGGTATGCTATGGATTCTCAACTGCATGTTCCTGGTAGTCGAAGCAACAGAAGACTGTATTCTTTTTCCAATGTTGCATGGATGGAAAATTAATAGAGCTTTAGGGGAAAACCTATTCTGATTAAATTCAAAAGTCTTAGTTGGTAGAGGTGGTTTGGCTCTTTTCCCCTACTTTTGTGTGAAATTGTGAGGCTACTTTTGTGATCTTAGTTTATGTATTATACTATTTTTTTTTTCAATTTCTTTTAGTTTTGGAAGACTGGCACATAGCATTAAAGAGCCTGGAAAATTTTCTGTGGAAATTTATGTCTTAATATTATGCATTCTAACAAATTAGGTGGTTTATGTACTGTGACCTGCAGATGTACTATAAGCACCGTTTTGTTTATTGGAAAACAATGTAATCTGGATGAAAGAGTGGAAAAGATAAACATTTCTGGCACTTGTGCCTTTGAACAGAATCATCTACTTTTTTGTCCTTTTTTTTCCTACTTTCAAAAATATGTAAAGCTTCTTGTTTCTTATGCAGATTGGTGGGCTGGATAATGATTATGCTTTTGGGAGTAAACAGATAGAGAATGGAAATGGTAATTCAGAATTGGATGGCCAAGCATCCACTGTGAGCTTTGGTTCCAATGCTTCCACAGCTCTGGTGGCAAGGGAAGAAAATGCAATTGGGACTGGTGGTGGAAAGGATGGCCTTCCATTTGATTTGCACCTTATGACAGAACCATATGGAGTGCCTTGCATGGTAGAGATATTTCATTTCTTGTGCTCTTTATTAAATGTTGTTGAGCATACTGGAATGGGTCCCAGATCAAATACTATAGCATTTGATGAAGATGTCCCACTTTTTGCTTTGGGTTTAATTAATTCTGCAATAGAATTGGGCGGCCCTTCTATTCGTTGTCACCCGAGGTTACTGAGTTTGATTCAGGATGAATTATTTCGTAATCTGATGCAATTTGGTTTGTCAGTGAGTCCGCTTATTCTCTCAATGGTCTGTAGTATAGTTCTCAATCTGTATCACCATCTCCGAACTGAACTAAAACTCCAGCTCGAGGCTTTCTTCTCATGTGTGATTTTGAGACTTGCGCAGAGCAGATATGGTGCTTCATACCAGCAGCAAGAGGTTGCCATGGAGGCTCTTGTAGACTTCTGCAGGCAGAAAACCTTTATGGTGGAGATGTATGCCAATTTAGATTGTGACATAACATGCAGTAACGTGTTTGAAGAGCTTGCTAATTTATTGTCAAAGAGTGCTTTTCCAGTGAATTGCCCTTTGTCTTCAATGCACATTCTTGCTCTTGATGGCCTTATTGCTGTTATTCAGGGGATGGCTGAAAGGATAGGCAATGGATCGGTAAGTTCAGAGCAGGGACCAGTGAATCTTGAGGAGTACACCCCGTTCTGGATGGTGAAGTGTGACAACTATAGTGATCCTAATCATTGGGTTCCATTTGTCCGCAGGAGGAAGTACATTAAGAGAAGGTTGATGATCGGAGCTGATCACTTTAATCGTGACCCAAAGAAAGGACTAGAATTTCTCCAAGGAACACATCTCTTACCTGACAAACTGGACCCTCAAAGTGTGGCTTGCTTTTTCAGGTACACTGCTGGGTTAGATAAGAATCTTGTTGGTGATTTCTTGGGAAATCATGATGAGTTTTGCGTTCAGGTTCTCCATGAATTTGCTTGGACTTTTGATTTCCAAGACATGAATCTTGATACTGCTTTGCGGTTGTTCTTGGAAACTTTTAGACTGCCTGGAGAATCACAAAAAATACAAAGGGTGCTTGAGGCATTTTCTGAGAGATATTATGAGCAATCACCACAGATTCTTGCTAACAAGGATGCAGCTCTTTTGCTGTCTTATTCCCTTATAATGCTCAACACAGATCAGCACAATGTACAGGTGAAGAAAAAAATGACGGAAGAGGACTTCATCCGGAATAATAGGCACATCAATGGAGGCAATGACTTACCTCGAGAATTTCTTACGGAGCTTTACCATTCAATTTGCAAAAATGAGATCCGCACAACTCCTGAACAAGGATTTGGTTACCCTGAAATGACCCCAAGCCGTTGGATTGATCTAATGCACAAGTCCAAAAAGACTGCTCCGTTCATTTTATCTGATTCCAGAGCCTACCTTGACCATGATATGTTTGCCATAATGTCAGGTCCAACAATCGCTGCTATCTCTGTGGTGTTTGATAATGCAGAACATGAAGATGTTTACCAGACATGTATTGATGGATTCCTGGCTGTTGCTAAAATCTCCGCATGCCATCATCTTGAAGATGTGTTGGATGATCTAGTTGTGTCTCTGTGCAAGTTCACAACCCTCCTGAATCAATCTTCAGTTGAGGAACCGGTGCTAGCCTTTGGTGATGATGCAAAAGCAAGGATGGCAACTGTTACAGTTTTTGCCATTGCAAATAGGTATGGTGATTACATTCGCACAGGATGGAGGAATATCCTGGACTGCATCTTGCGATTGCACAAACTTGGTCTCCTCCCTGCTCGTGTGGCCAGTGATGCTGCTGATGAATCAGAGCTTGCTGCTGACCCTGGGCATGGTAAACCTATTACAAATTCTCTGTCATCAGTTCACATGCAATCCATGGGAACTCCAAGGAGATCTTCTGGATTAATGGGCCGATTCAGTCAGCTCTTGTCTCTCGACACTGAGGAGCCAAGATCGCAGCCCACTGAACAACAACTTGCTGCTCATCAACGCACCCTTCAGACAATCCAAAAGTGCCATGTTGACAGCATATTTACTGAGAGCAAGTTCTTGCAAGCTGAATCGTTGTTGCAGCTAGCACGAGCACTCATCTGGGCTGCAGGTCGCCCTCAGAAAGGGAACAGTTCACCAGAGGATGAAGATACTGCTGTTTTCTGCCTTGAATTGCTCATTGCAATTACACTGAGCAACAGGGACAGGATTGTGCTATTGTGGCAGGGTGTTTATGAGCACATAGCTAATATTGTTCAATCAACTGTAATGCCTTGTGCCTTAGTAGAGAAGGCTGTTTTTGGACTCCTCCGGATTTGCCAGCGGCTGCTGCCCTACAAGGAGAACCTGGCTGATGAACTTTTGAGGTCACTGCAACTTGTCTTGAAGCTTGATGCCCGTGTTGCTGATGCATACTGTGAACAAATTACACAGGAAGTGACTCGGCTTGTGAAAGCAAATGCTACACACATCCGATCCCTAATGGGTTGGCGTACGATTACATCCTTGCTTTCCATCACTGCTCGTCACCCAGAAGCTTCTGAAGCAGGATTCGATGCGCTGTTGTTCATTATGACTGATGAAGCTCATTTGTTGCCTGCCAATTATGTTCTCTGTGTTGATGCAGCAAGGCAGTTTTCAGAGTCTCGTGTTGGACAGGCAGAGAGATCTGTGCGAGCACTTGAACTTATGGCAGGTTCTGTTAATTGTTTGGCTAGGTGGTCGCATGATGCAAAGGAAACAATGGGAGAGGAGGAGTCTGCTAAATTATCACAGGATATTGGGGAAATGTGGCTGAGGCTTGTGCAAGGTTTACGGAAAGTTTGTTTGGATCAGAGAGAAGAGGTCAGAAACCATGCTCTTTTATCATTGCAAAAGTGCTTGACAGGAGTGGATGAGATTAACCTTCCTCATGGTCTGTGGTTACAATGTTTTGATCTGGTGATCTTTACTATGCTAGATGACTTGCTTGAAATTGCTCAGGGACACCAAAAAGACTACCGGAATATGGAAGGGACACTTGTCCTTGCTGTAAAACTCCTGTCAAAGGTGTTTTTACAGTTACTTAATGAACTTGCACAGCTGACAACTTTCTGCAAGCTATGGCTAGGAGTGCTTAGCCGAATGGAAAAATATCTTAAGGTAAAAGTGAAAGGGAAGAAGAATGAAAATCTCCAGGAAACGGTGCCTGAGCTTCTTAAGAACACTTTACTTGTAATGAAGAGTAGGGGAGTGCTTGTGCAGAGGAGTGCTCTAGGCGGGGATAGCTTGTGGGAACTTACATGGCTGCATGTGAATAACATTGCTCCATCTTTGCAAGCTGAGGTGTTCCCTGACCAAGATCGAGAGCAGTCACATCATAAGCTGGGTGAAACTGGTGGAAGTTTGGTGTCTGATGAAACAGATTCTGTTTCTTCCAAGGAATCAGTGCATGCTGAAGTTGCTGGCACAGGAGGTTAACATTTGCACAATGTTTAGCAGGCTATGATTGGTTTGTTGATATTTGTAGCTGAGGGCACATAGTTGGAAGCATCGGTATTTTTTACAGGTTCCAATATTGGAATCAACTGGGGTACTGATAAAGATTCAGCTTTATCTTAGTTTTAGTTTGGGTTGATGTACGCTGTAGTCAAGAAGCGAATCGAACAGATGAAAATCATTGTTCAGGACTTCAAGCATCAGAGCTGGTCAGTCGGTGAGAACCCCGCGTAGTTTTTCTGGTATTGTCCTTATGTTTTGCATTTATAAGAACTTTCCATGCGTGCTATCATCAAAAGTGGGTTTCTTTGAAGATGTTATATAGTTAATAGATGAAGGATTTAACCCGATAGTCTTTCTTTTATTTGAATTCTTCCAGGGAAGAATGCTCTCATCACGGTTTCCGGAATTTTGAGCTTGAAATTTATATTGACTTTCTGGTTGATGTACAGGACTCAGAATTTGAATCTGAAACTTGTATGTTTCAAGTAGGTTATACTCGGAATTAAAATGTAGTGTACCGTTGTCTGGAGACATGCCATGGTTTTGCAGATTTAAATACAATTCTTCAGATTCTGGATGCTCTGTGGACTGGTGATTATTATGATCGGAGCATTCAATTAGCTCTCTAATTATCTAAACAGAGATGTTGCGATTGTTTATGAAAGTAAAAGAGAAGTAGCTGACTAGCCCGCGCTCATGTGGGTGACCCGGGCATCTCTTCTGCTACTCTATGGTGAGTAGGTATTTTCATCTCCAGGTTTGACAGGAAAATTAGCAGCCCTTTCTGTTGCAATGCTTGAATGGAGAAATTCAGACTCTATGATTTTTAGGTAGAACAAAACTATTGCGGTTTCAACCATTTTTTTTTATTATCTTTTTAATAGAAAAAAAATTGTCCAGCCAAAAAACGTTAATTTTTAATAGGTATACTTGGATTTCATATCTAAATCTTTTAAACTTGAGATTTGAGTGATGAATTTCTTTGGGTTTAAGAATTTTATTTTTAAAAAATATTTTACTTAATTATTTAATAATAAAAATAGATGTTTGTAAAATTGAATATAAATTAAATGTTAAAATCTTTGTTTGAGATTGTAATAATATTATAAAAAGTAAATTGAAATAATTTATGAAGATAAATTTATAATCAAGTAATTATTAAAAAAAATTAGAAAAAAAATTAAGAAAAGAATGACAGAAATGAGAAGGAAAAAAAAAGGTAGTTTGATTGATTTTCCTTTCTTATCTATACTTTGGTGGTCCAATAGTACCATACGGAGACTTTGAAGTTTATTATTAATTCTTGTATTGACTACATAGAGCAAAGGATAATGAGATTTGATATAAAACAAAACTTTTAAAAACCAAGAATACTATAATTATAATTATAGGAAGATATCCAATATATTTAATTATGATGTCAAAAAGCTATCATAATCCTTTATATATATATATATATATATAAGATTAATAATACTTAATAAAAAAAATAAAATAAGAAAGCTATACTCTTCAGAAAAAAAATAATAGAAAAACATAATAATAGAAAATAAAAATAAAAAAATATAAAATTAACTTAAAAATATTAAAATTAACTGAGAATTTTAAAAAAAAATAACATAACTTCATCAATTTTCTTAGATTTGAAGAAATTCATTCTTGAGTTCAAACCTCAATCAGAAATTTTCCTTCACCACGAGCATCCTTTTATTTATGGGTCATTATATTGTGAGTTACTGACACATTTGTGTAGGTCTTCCCGTCATGGTTCCTAACACAATACTTTTATATGAGCTGCTTCTACATTAATCTCTAATACCTTTGTGTGGCATGCCCTATCGTGAATCTCATTATCAGGATTTCTAATAATAATTAATATACACAGAAACAACATATTAGTTTCTAAATGTTTTTTTTTTAAAGTAGAAACCTTCTTATCCCCACTTACACAAGCACGTGTTGTTCTGAGACCTTTTCCTTGACCTTTTCATTCCATAATTATATTTAGTAGCACACATTAACTAACTATCATGAATCGATGAGCTTTAATACTCGTCCTCTACAACTTTCTACCAAAATAATCAAATATTGTTTGGTTTTGATATCAACTGATGCAGTTAGGAGTGAAAGATAATGAAGATTGTTACAGGTCAAAAATCTCAAATACCAAGAACACCATAACTATAAAATGACACCCAAAACATTCAATTTTTTATTCATCAATGTCTTTCTTATCAAAAACTTATTACAACTTTTTACACAGAAAAGAAAAAAACAGAAAACCCTAATAATATTGAATATAAAAAATAAAATAGAAAACTATTCTCTTCTAATAAGAAAAATATTATAAAAATATAATAATAGAAAATAAAAAAGTATATAATTAACTAGAAAATATATATATTAAATTCACATTGGGTTAGTATATTGTTCTTAGAAGAGGTTTTCTCTTTAATAGGAACGACGTAGAGAGGGAATACCGCACCTTCTCCCTTTCGCAAAAACGTCTGCGATGGAACTTTTCCTTTATTAAGTGGAAGGGCAATGAGCCTGTGAGACTCGTTTCAGTTAAGCTAATTTTCACGGTGGATATATTTTAAAATATTTTTTATTTAAAAATTTATTAAAATAATATTTATCTTATTTTTGTAATTATTTTTTATATTAATATATCAAAATAATTTAAAAATACTAAAACATATTAATTTAAAATAAAAAATTAATATTTTAAAAAAATTCTTTTGAAATGCAAAAACATTATTTACAAGTCACCTTAGAGTTAAAAGGGATCCATCCTCATTATCATTACATTTAAAATTTGAGAATTTAATAGAATTTTTTTTATTAGAACCACTACCGTTTTATTATTATATTTTGATTTAGATGATTTTGCAATTTACATGTCCTCGTAGTATAGGATCTCTGAATGAAAATTATGGCTAATAGCAAGCCTTGAGTAAATCATTGGATCTATCCTTACATTATATTATATTAATGTTTTAATAATAAGAATTGCAAATAGGGCATATCTTGTCTTTTATATATATAATACTCGTTTTTTAAAATTTTATTTTAATGATTACTAGTTTTTTCCCATGGTAGTTTTCAAAAACAATATTTATTTAGTTTTGTTGTAATTAAAATATATATATTTATGCCATAAATCTAATCAGGTTTAATAACTTTATTTTTTATAATTTATAATTTATTTATTTATTTATATAATAATAAAAATAGATATGCGCATGAAAGTGACCAAATAAAATCTAAGAAAAAAAACATGAAGGGTTGTACAAAAATAACGCTTGCTAATGTTATAAAAAATGCTATAATTCTATTTGAAAACAAATTAAAAATTAAATAGTATTTAATAAAATAATATTCCAAATATATTTTAAATTAATTTATTTTAACTATATTTAATTAAAAATGAAGACCTATCATGCCAAGCCTATGCCTAACGTGATTTCAAATTAATTTGGGTTGGAGTTGATATGACATGACTAGTTTAAACCAACATGTTCAATCATGACTCGATCGACCTAGCTTGAATTATATTTTTTTTCGAATGACATTGTTTTAAGTTTTTTCTCTTAAATATTGAGACAATGACATTTTAGATATATCTAAGTTAACATGATTAACCCATAACACATGAAATCAATTAAGTCTAATAACTTTGTTTTTTGGGAATTATTTTTTATTTAATTATATAATAACACACACATGAAAGTGACTGAATAAAATCTAAAAAATATCATGAAGATATAGAAAAAGAGCACTTGTTAATATTATAAAAAGAATGTGATAATCTTATTCAAAAACAAAGTAAAATATTAAACAATATTTAATAAAATAATATCCTAAATTTATTTTTAAAAAAGTTGAATTCAAATTAAAGAAAAAATATAAAAAAAATAAAGACAAAAAAGAGGTCAGACATTTGGGCTTAAGTGAGAAAACACATCTGACCTCTCTCTCTTTTTTTTTTTTTTGAATTGATGGGCAACACTTTGTTTAAAAGAAAAAAAAATGATGACATGTCATTTACTAGTACGGCTTCAACCACCTCACATAATTGGAAAGTTGACCTCAACCTATTTGCACAAAAAAAAAATTAGTTTCAATCATTTTTCCACTTGAAAAATATCTAGGAAACACCCCCATAAACCTTAATAATCTCATATTTAATATCAAATCTGTTGGGTTTATTGAAACATATAAACACGATAGTACCAATAATTTTAAATTTTTAAAGAGTTCCAAAGATTTCATTAGACAATCTAAGGTCATTTAAGATTTGAGTGAAGATAACTTGAAGATCAATTCTTTCTTTTAAGATTTGATCAATGTTTCAAAGTTATGTTGTCACAAATTACAAGTCGTCTAATAATTCGACTTCTAACAAGAATTCACATGAGTCACCATATCATAAATCTCATAAAACCCTTTTAGAAGAGAGAAATTGTTATGTCTTGACTATAAGCTATTTTTTGTGTTTTTCAGGTGTTTCTATATTATATATTTTGTGGTAGATAAAAATATGAGACATAACATTTTATTTTATAGGAAAAACTTGATAACCTTATAAAGGGTGAAATATTACTTTTACCATTTAATAATATCATATAATTCATGTTATAACTAATATATGCCCATTTGTCACCTTTAATAAAAGAAACATGTAGTCAGTATCAAAACATAATATTCTTTATATAAGATAACTTAGTGATCTCAAGTATTTTCATAAACACAAACAATCTCTTTATAAAGAATCCTCATGTGAGTCAGTGTATAAGTCATTTGACAAGCATCTATAAATTAGTTTTAGGTATCTTTCATGCATCAACTTATAAGAAAACCTGCTTTCTTTTATTAAAAAAAATATATTATATATCAGTCTTAACAACTGTAATTAATATACAATCTTAATAGAGCATTAATCATGAATATTTAGAAACAAAATGTCTTTTTTGCTACTTCTTCTCTCTACCAATTATCTCACTTAAAAGATACAATTCACCCAAACTCAAAACTATTATAGTCTTAGTATTTATTGGGCCAAACCTCCACCACCCCATCAATGTTAATGCCAATAGTTTTGAACCAATCTTAACAATGATACTTGTTACAAAAGAGTAATTGTTTCGTAGCTAAATATTATCCTACATACTAATGAGTAGGTGACATTTCATGTGCGATTTTACTTATACTAGGTTGAGCATGTTGTGACATCTGATATGTTGGTATATGATACCTAATATATGAGATTGAGGAACTCCAAACACCTTTAATGGATTACTTGTTATTGAAGAATATCCTAGGACTTGCCTTCCAAGTTTTTGGATAAATGGAGTGC
>Ga0325411_1003141_pt1 | contig 18599 bp, 8 predicted proteins | sample PopdelMetagenome_13_FD_206181 | JGI IMG/M metagenome (GOLD analysis project Ga0325411, IMG submission 206181) | Populus deltoides microbial communities from Bellville, Georgia, United States - Xylem-PdIQD-R4 | ecosystem: Host-associated > Plants > Phyllosphere > Stem > Wood/Secondary xylem...
CATGCTGTTATATTCAGTTTATGATATAGAAACCCAGTTGAGAAGTTTTTGTGACAAACCTAGTACCTTTCCTCTAAATAAAGCGTTCTCTATTCCACAAAGCGGTCAATTAAAGCTTATATATTGCTTCTTCCTTTTAGTTTTCACAATATCTCTCATGGAATCCTTGGTAAAGTCCTAAAGCTATGAATTTTTATTTATGATGAAATGACCCATGGGGGTTTTGCCATGTTTTATATCATTGGGTGACTTAATTAATTTGTAAGGACGGTAGAGTGGAAGAAACAATGAATTTGTTGGAAAAGATGAGAACGAAAGGATGATGACAACCATTTTCAAATCGAAGAAGGACCATGAGCACAGTTAATGAGTCAGATATAAGAAAATACACATAATTAATTGAAGCTAGATCATGTCTTCAACTACATGTTATTTTGCGCTTCTATAAATCCCTTAAAAGATGTCTTGTCTTAAACTAAAAATAACCTCATTCTTTTTTCATGATGTTGGGTTTTATACAAACTAAAGTAGCCTAGCAATGGATATTTGAGAAGTACTCTTATTATTTTGAATAATTGCTTCAGCAATTCCAGCTTCCTTTCATGATTATAGATTATGTGTTTCTCATGTTTTATTTTCTCTTCTTTTTTTTAAAAGATTTTTAGTGATTTGGTTTTGTTTCCTGTTCAGTCATGTTTCATTTTCTTTTTCAAAAAAATGATTTTTCATGATTTGCTTCATTAAAGTTCGAACATTGAGCAATTAGGTCTTTATTCATGGAAAATCTTTTTTTTTATTTAATTTTTTTCCTAGATCAATTGCAATTGAACCCCTGGATTTTAATGCCATTTACAAAACAGTCTTTGATTTTCAATTTAATCAATTTAGTTCTTAATTGGCTCTTCAATTTTTAATTCTTTCAAAATTATCACTGAAAAAATAAATTAAACTCCCTATAGTACCCATGTCTTTTCACTTTAGTCTTCGGACTTTAATATCTTGCAATTTTGCCCCGAATCAGCTCCAAACTTTGGTATTTCTTTAATTAAACCTATGATTTCATTAATTAAACTAATTTCAAGTTCAATTAAGTCCCTAAACTTATCAATTTTTCAATTAAGCTCCTGATTTCATTAATTATACTAATTCAAATTTTAATTACGTTCCCAAACTTCTCAATTCTTTCAATTTTTACCAAAATTGATTCCCATATTTATAATTTCATCCCTATTAGTCCTCAAACTTCCAATTTATGTTGTCTTGACCTTAATTTCAATTTATTTTTCATTCATTTATTTTTTATAATTAAAAAATTGGGTTATGACAACTAGCATTTCGCTTGCTATTCCATCAATTTTATGTTTGATAATCACTCATTTCTTTTCCTTTAACAATTCCCCTCTAAGAACAAACTTGATGAAAAAAAATGCTAGCGACAGTGCACGAGCACTATGCCTAGTAACCTCTACAATTGGTAACATCTCCTCTTGCACAAACTGTGAATCTCCCAACACCATGATTTTCAACAACACCTCTGACACCCAATGCTCAACCCTACATCATTACAAGTGTTAAAACTAACAAAGACATCATTACAAGTGGTCTAGGATGCAAGGTTGTTAAAATCACGATTTTGACACGGCACAGAAAATGCAAAACAAACTTGGATCGTAAAATCATAAAATCATAAAGAATTTTAAAATACATTAACAAAAAATTCATGCTTCAAATAAAAATTCACACATAGTTCAAACACCTTAAAATACATGCTTCAAATAAAAATTCATACATAGTTTAAGTATCTTAAAATACATGGTTCAAATAAAAATTCATACATAATTTAAATAACTTTTCATTAGCTAATAATTAACAAACTTAAAACAAACAATCTGCTGGTGTGTCATGTAAACTAAAACCAGCTTCATTACCTTCATCTTCCTCGTTATTCATCAGACATTCATTAATATCATTAGTGTCACTACTAATACCAACACCAATATTATGAACATTAGTGCTACTAATAGTACCAACACCAATATCATCAATTTGAATCTCCAAATCATCTTCAACATCATGACTTTCCATTTCAGCATCATTAGAAATTTCTTCTTCATCACTTTCATCTTCATTATCATTTTTTCTTCGTGTTGCACCATCAATAGCACCAAGCAAATCAATGTTCAAATGTTTTTCTCCCTCGGTTATCCAATCATCATCAGATGAAAGATCATCTTCTACACCAAAATCATCAGCTTGCCTTTTGATTTGATTATTATTCATTTTTAGATTTCACATTACAAATACCAAGTCATTCATTTTTCTCTGGTGCAAACGATTTCTTCGTTTTGTATGAACCTAAATAAACAATTCAAATTTATAAGATTTTTATCAAATATTTCAACATTTAAAATAATAAAATAAAAAAACTCACCATTTCAAATGCACTCCAGTTATGCTCACATTCAAATGAAGTACAAGTCAAGCTTAGAACTCGGATTGCAAACCTTTATAATTCTAGACATGCATCCCTATAAGAATCCCACCATTGAGCTGAAGTTTTTTTTTTATATCTCTTGCTATCTTAGCAGCCTCAATGCCAACAACCTTTTTGCATCCTTGAATGATTCAAGTTACAAGTCAATTTTACACCTTTCATTTGCATAAGGCACCATCCTTTCTAAGCATTGATATAATTCAATTTTAATGTTGGCATTAACCTTAAAATTGGGATTATAATGATAATGAGGATTCAAATAATAAACTGCTGCATGTAAGGGCTTATGGAGTTGAAGTTCCCATCTTGCATCAACAATATTCTATATAGGTATATAACTATTGTTGTTGCCCAATTTTTGACTCATGTTTTGATAAAATTTTTGAAAAATCCAAAAATAACGAAAAACAACAAAAATCCAAAAAAATATGTTTTTTTAATATATTTGCATTGTTTTTAGCATTTTCAGCATCATCTCAAAAGAATTTAAATTTTCAAAGATCTTGGGAACGCGTTTGACTTGTAACGTGTTATTTTTAAAATCACCGATATTCCTCATTCGAGTCGACGTTGATAAGAAAAATCCAAAAAAATAAGAAAAATCAAATCTATAAAAAAAAAAGAGAGTTAGGGGACCAAGTTAGAAACCTAGCAATATTTTGACCTATAAATACTGGTCTCCACAACACACAGAAAAAGGGGGGGCAATTTTACACATTTGGGAGGCAACACAACCAAACCCTAACCTTAACCGTAAAAAAGCCCTTTTCCTTTCTCCTAGAGCGGCTATGCTCCCTCTTGAGCTAAAGGAGCTGCAGCCGCCCACTTTTGATATCTTTTGAAACACAGCCGCCATCCCCCGGGGGTCCTTCGCTTTTGCTCTCCCATAACCAGAGAGCCAAGGACCCCCCCACCATTTCAGATCCCCACATTCCCCCAGGGCCATCTCACCGTCTCTCTCCCAGCAACTCTTGGTTTTCTTCCTCTCCTCCCGCTGACCCAGCCACAGAGAACCTGCCGGCCACAGACCAGCTCTCTTCCTCGGCCAACCATTCCCCAGCTGTGACTGACCTCTCACTCAGCCACCGTGAACAGACCACCCTCCTCTCAGCCGGTCTTCGCCGTCAGCAGCAGCGTCCCCCACGGACCTAGATCGGTCCGCCGCTCTTTATTCCTCTGCTCTTTCAGCCGCTCCCATCTCTGCTAAATAGAGACCCAGTTCTTGCCGGCTAGCCTTCTACTACAGCTGAGACACACGGCGCCCATAAACCCACCGCTAGAACTGCCCAGCAGCGGCCATAGAAGACCGCCACCGCTAGACCTGCCATCAGCATAAGAAAAACAAACCGGGAGGAAAAGAGAATAGAAGCGAAACATATCTAAACAAAGATTAAAATCGACTAGCTTGTGTGTTTTTATTTTGTTGCAGGTGACAGTGGGTGTCACTGCCGGCAAGGAAGGGAAGAGGAGAACAAACTGAGCCAGACCCACCCATTTTCCAGCGATTCTCGCGGCGGCGCATGAACCCATGCGCCACCAGTGGCGGTGACGCGTGGAGGAGACGCGCCACCACTGTTCCTACTGTCCCTGGGGCTTTACATAACCCATTCCTGGAGTCTTAGGGGTTGTTTTGTATATTTTAAAGTGTTTAACGTAATTTTTGTTTAGTTTGAATTTTGTATAATTTGTAGGGTGTAAGAAAACAAAAAAAAAAAAAGAAAAATATAGTAAAAGTGCATGGGTATGTTTGTGAATGTTTTTATTTCTTTTTATTTATTTATTATAAAATTGCAAAGAATAAAGAAGAATTTAATATTTTGATTCGATCACGGTCAAGATTTATGAACTTATACATAAGTCGTATTTCTAATATCCGATGAAAAGACAATTATTAAAACTTCTTTAACATATCAAAGCCACGAAGCAGCTTACCTCAGGTAGGGTGCGTTAGGGGTGCTAATACTTTCCCTAACCACAACTTGTCCCTTACCTATGAATCTCTGACAAGACCAGTACACCCGGGTTTCCTAGTAACTCTCAATTAAATACTAGGTGGCGACGTCTAAGAACCAATCAACGACAAACAAAAAATCGCCAGCCGACGCCGCGCGGGTGATGTGCGACAACTATATAAAAAAAAATATATATATCATTACAATCTAGGAATATCTCAATTGGAAGTATCTCTAAAGACATTCATATTAATAAATAACAACATTTAAAATAAAAATTAGCAAGATATATACCTTTTTTTCACATAACCAAAATTCATTTGTATCTTCTCTTTTGCTTCATCCATTGCTTTATATATAAAACCCATAGGTGGTTTCTTATCTGAATCAACTAATCGAAGAACTTTAATTAGAGGATACGCTGCCTTAATACATATAGTGACATCATGCCAAAACCTGTTGTCCAAAACATAATTTTGAATTCGTTTCCTTTCTTCTATTCTTGCAAACCTATATGAACTCCACTGTTTGGAAGTAAACATAGTCATCAGCTGCATTTTATGATCATTCAAACATCCCAGAGTCAAATATGCAGTAGCAAACCGAGTGGCAGTAGGCCTAATCAAATCCCTTCCTTTTGTAAAGTGCCTTAGCATGGAAATAAGAATAGTTCTTGAATAAATATATGAGATGATTCTCCTCCCCTTGACAATAGTTACTTGATGAACCTCTAACTTCTTCTCAAAATCTTCTAATATCAAGTCAATACAATGGGCAGCACATGGTGTCCAAAACAAAATCTTTCTTTTCCATCAATAATTATCCCGCTGTCTTATGATTTGCAGCATTATCGGTGACTACTTGGACAACATTTTCCTCTCCAATCCTCTCCACAAATGGCATCTAACATTTCAAATACCTTATCAGCAGTCTTAGACATATTAGAAGTATCCATCGATGACAAAAAAAAAAATCCCTTTAGGACTATTAACCAAAAAGTTACAAATACAACGTCTTTTTTTTATCCGTCCATCTATCAGATATTATTGAACAACTTTTTTTTTCCATTCTAGCTTGTACTCCTCAAGCAATGTCATTGTTTGATCCACTTCCTGCTTCAAATACTTCTTTTTAATATCATGGTAGGATGGAGGCTTGAAACTTGGCCCATGCTTTGCAACCAATTCAAGTGCCTTTACAAACTCAGGGTTTTTTACATAATTAAATGGATTGCACTAGTGTAGAAAAACCTTACAATTTGTAGACATGCTTCTTCTCTAATATTTGTTTTTAGCAATTGATTTAGGGTTGTTTGTGTACTTCCATTCCCACTAGCTACTCTTTTTCCTTTGTCCTTGAAGCTAATTTCTTTTATTTCATCATCATCATCATTTGCACTAAATTGATGGGCCTTTCTTTTCTTTTCATTTTCTTCTAGATTTTTCTCTAAAACACCCAAAATCATTTACTTAACATTTTCTGGAACTTGCTGACATGGCTCAACATCCTTACGAGTGTAAGCCAAATGCTGTTTGAAATGAAAAATATCTCCACTGATAATTTTTTGACAATACTTGCACTGAACTTTTCTAGAATGCTTATCAATATCTATACTATATTGCCATCCCACATCAAGTCTATTACCAGAAGAATTTTTTCTAGATGCTATAAGTTCAACAATTCAAGAATCAACTCAAATCGGCCCTGTAATCAATCCAAACATTTTATGATTGTAATTAACTTTTTGTTATACATAACAATTCACAAAACTATAATATTGAAATGACATCCTAAAATCATTCCATCATTCCACAGTCCACACCACATAGACACAGAGCAACATGCAACAACAACTAATTAATTCAATTCAATTCAATTCAACAATCCACACTCCACAGTATAAATGGACAGAAAAACATTCAAAATCATTCCATCAATTCCATTTAATTCATTCCATCAACTCAATTCAATTCAATTCAATTCAAGGGACATAAAAACGTTATAAATATACAAATTACAAGACCCGTAAAATCAAAATCTGTAATTACAGGGGAATATACAATTACAGGGCAAAATCAACTATTATAGTTTTACATTTTGAAGGCAAAATCAACTTACAATGAAGAGGAGTCGTTGATGATGAAGGCTGAACGGCTGCCGGTGAAGAGGAGCGATGTCGCTTGCTGCTGTTGATGAAGAGGAAGCCGTCAGCTGTTGATGATGAGAAAGAAAGGAGATTGTTGGTAGCGTGCTGCTGTTGATGAAGATTGAAGAGGAAGCCGTGAGCTATTGAGGAGATCGTCGCCGTTGTTGATGAAAAGGAAGCCGTGACCATGAGCACTGATGACTGGAGTGAAGATTGGACTGATGAATGGAGTGAGGAAAGAGAAGAAGTGAAGACTGGACCGTGATCGTGACCGTCACCGCTTTTATGGTTGCCAGTGCCCAGTTGGTTAATTAAAGAAGGGGATTAGGGATTTGTTCTGTGAAAAGAAGGAGATAGACTGATTTGTTCTGCGCTTTTGTGACTGGAGTAAAGACTTTGTCATGCTGTGTGACTGTGCATTTACACAGCCAATAGGTGTCGGGCAGCTGGAGCATGGGGGAACATTTTGCTTCAGTGCATACGTTTTAGTGAAATCGGTCCTGAAATCATGATTTTTCGTGATTTCACTCGATTTTAACGATTTCACTCGATTTCAACCCGATTTCACCCATTTTTTATTTTTTCAAATGATTTAGCACGTAAAGCATGTTCTGACTTGTAAAATCATACGATTTTACGAGTCAAAGTACGATTTTAACAACCTTGCTAGGATGTTTAACTTCTTCTATATGCTTGGAGTAGTCATGGATCCATGAGCATGGCAGATCTAGAATAAAAGGAAGGTATGTATATAATGTATTTGGTTTGGAGAGGATAGTTCTTAAAAAACAACACTTTTTAGTTTCATCCCTGCCATTGATTATCATTTTGAATCATTCATCAATTTTTTTCTTTGAACTCTATTGAAAGCTGGGAAGTATAAATAAGAATACAAGATATGAATACTCCTCCCACCTATAAAAACATGGATATGCATTTTAAAAATAAAATTATGACACAATAAACTATGGATATGCTATCAAAATAAAAAAAAACAAAAATTTTTAAACAGACCTAAAAAAGACTAAAGTTAACTCGGGTTAATCACCCAAACCCATGACACAGGTTATGAGGATGGAATCACCTCATAGAAGGCAAACTCTATATACCTAGAAAACCAAATTCTCAATTAGCCAAATGTCGAGTTGATCCATTGCATTAGAATTTCTATAGACGACACGTATCTTTTAAAATAAAAACCTAGTTATGCCTCAAGTCAATCACCTAAATAATCTTGGTAAAGCTATTTTTTGTTTTTTTTTTCCATTTGTATTATCAAGTATTTTATTTCTAATCTCCAACAAATTGAGACAATATCGGCTATGAAGAACTCTAATGTTATCAATGGGCAAAGCTCTATTAAAGTGGGTGACCTTAACAATCCATTTTGTTTCTATAAAGCGAACTTCAAAAGATTGAGGCAAAATACTTTGTTTTATCTTATTTTATTGAATGTTAGGTAAGTCTTAACTAAAAAAAAACTTAAGAAAAAAAAAATAAAAATATGAGTACGTAAGAGTTAAGAAATAGGAGAAGGATAATAATAATAATAATTGTCACAATTATTTACTAAATTGTCTTTCTAATGAGCTTTATGATTATTATGATCAAGATTTTACTTCTATCAAGAAGATTTGGAAGGCCCTTCATAAAAAATATGATACCAAAAAAGCTAGTTCCAAAAAGTTTGCTTGTAACTGATTTTTAAGTTCTAAATGAATAAAGAAAATCTTGTGGTTGATCAAGCCTATGAATTCCAAATGATTTCTCAAGAGATCTGTAACGAAGGCATCCAAGTAGATGAACAAATGCAAGTTGCAGCCATCATTATTAAGTTGCCTGAATCTTGGAAAGACATTGCCAAAGGTATGAGGCACAAACAAAATGAGCTCTCAATGGAAGCTCTTATTACCCGTCTAAGAGTAGAATAAAAAGCAAGGAACCAAGATAAAGTAATTGAACTCAATGGTTTAACTGGTACAAAGATAAATTTAACCACTTCTCATAAAAATCCCCCTCACATAGAAAAAACCCATTAAAAGTTTAGGCCAAAGAAAAAATATTTCAAGAAAAAACCTTATGAAAACCATTTTCATTTTTACCAAGAAAGAAATAATGGAACATGTCCTAAACCACCATCAAATAATGGCAACCACAACTATGGTAAAAATAATTATACTTGTTTTATTTGTGATAAACCTGAATATGGTTCTAGAACTTGTTGTTTCTTAAACATGGGCTTATTGCACAAGGTAACATTATTAAAGAGCCATTATGCCTATGATTTATGAGATTAATATTCTTGAAGGTTAAGATGCATGACTGATTGATTCATGAGCTAATAGATATGTCTTTAATGACAAAACCTTGTTCAAGACTTATACCATCTTAAATGAGAAAAAAATCTTGTTTGGTGATTCACACACTATTAATGTAGTAGGGGTTAGAGATATTCTTATCAAATTTACATTTGAAAGAGAAGTCACTCTTAAGGATGTATTTCATGCTCTTAAAATTCACAAGAATTTAGTTTCTGGTTTCTTTTGAATAAGGTTGGTTTTAAACATCTTATTGAGACCATAGTTTTTAAACCCGACCCGGTAGTCGACCAGGGTCAACAAAAAAATAATTCCAATGCAATACCTATAGAAAACACCTAACTAGTTACAATGCAACACTTATATAAACCAAATTTAAATTTTAAACCAACAACATAAATTTAATTCGATATCCAAAACACAAACCAAATTTAAATTCTAAAATATTTAAAACAAAAAATCCAAAAACATAAATTCTAAATCAACAACACATTCACTTTTATTGAATCAACACATTAAGTTCTTCTGTGTCCACAGGAGCAAAATTTGAATCAAATATTGATGGAGTAGAGCCAATCTCGTCAACACCTAATAAAACATCAGCATGCTCCTTTGAAACTTCATTATCACAATCATCTTTAATCTCATTAATATTTATGACATCTACATTTAAACCACAATTAACAAATAAATATTATGTGTTAAACAATACTTTGTTTTAAATAATATTTATCACTAAATGATCAATCATTAATTACAATCATGTAAAGTATCTTGTATGGTCATTGTTGATAAAGCTTGGTGAAAACTCTCTACTTCTTCAGCTGTCAAAATTGATGGGTCATCTTCTACTACCTAATTTTCAATGTCACAAATTATCTCAAAATTAATTGGATCATAATTCCGTCCTTTCCAATAATTCCTATATATTCAAAGTGAAAGTAAACACAATATAAGTATTAATAATGCTACTAAATAAGATAAAATAATATTTAAGAAATTAGAGAAAAGAAAAATTTGATGCATGTTTAATTGATAGTGGTTTCAAAACTAATGAAAGTGACAATTGCATATATTATAAATCTTTCAATAATATTTATGTGATTATATACCTATACATAGGTGATTTTTTAATTTCTGGTTCTAATAAGGATATTATTGATAGTATTGAATTATTGCTTAAAAATAATTTTGATATTAAGAATTTGAGTAAAGCAAATATGATTCTTGGAATGAGAATTACCAGAACTTCTCATGGTATTTTTATTGATCAATCTCATTACATTGAAATTTTTTCGAGAAAAATATATTTTTATAGATTGTAAACATATAGGTACTCTATTTGATTGCATTGTGCATTTGCTTCATATAGAAAATTGATAATGATGTTTGCTGTCAAAATGAACATGCTAGTATTATTGGAAGTCTTAGGTATGTTATTAGTTGTATAAGGCCTGATATCACTTTTAATGTTGGGGCTCTAACAAGGTCTACTAGCAAACCCAATATTCAACATTAGAATGATATAACTTGTTTAATGAAATATTTGAAAGGAACAATGCACAAAGGCATATTATATTAAAAGTATCTCGTTCTACTTAAAAGGTATAATAATGTTGATTGGAACACCTTATTAGGTGATTCTTTATTTACCATTAGATATGTTTTCACTTTAGATGGAGGAGCAATATGTTCAAGAAAAAAAAATCAATTATTTCCAAATCTACTATAGAGGTAAAGTTGATAACTTTAGCCACGACCAATGATGAAGTGAATTGGTTACATGATCATATGTATGAAATTTCTATGTGAGAAAAACCAATACCACTTGTCTTAATTCACTGTAAAAGCATTGTTATTATTGGAACAATGCATGAGAAATATTACAATGGTTATTCCAGATTTATTAAAAGAAAGCATACTATTGTAAAATCATATATGAACAATAGTACCATAAATGTTGACTTAGTACAAAGAATTATATTGTTGATTCTTTTACAAAAGCTTTGGCTAAATATATGATCTAGATAACATAAGGGGGATATGTTTTAAGCTCAAAGAAATATAAACTACTTATAAAGATATCCTACTTAGTTGACTGTAAATCCCAAGATGTAGGTTCAAATAAAAAAACGAATCATAAAATAATGGATTAACATGCACTAATTTATTTATATCCATCCTTATGGTGCAAATGCACGTATCCCTAGACAAAATAAGATTAAGTTTCTTTAATGAAAATTTTAATATGTTTCTATTGGGATGTTAAAGTCATTAGAACATCCTTGATAGGCGTACTATATGAACATGAAAATGGGACTGTTTTCTTTGAGAATTAGGGAGGTCTTTAATTTGTTCATGAAAATCAAGATCAAGCACAAAGTCGTAATGTGCTAGGTTTGAAACTCATCACAGAATATCCAAATATTGTTTTTGTGTAATACAATATTTATCTTTCATAGAAAAACATTTGTCCAAGAGAAGGCTCACTGCTGGCTTAAGAATAATATTGTTGAAGTATTAAGTAATGGCTCAAGCTATTAGCACCTTTATTATATAATATATTTGTTTCCTTGCCTAAACATATGACTATTATTTTTATAAAAATAAGTGGGGAATTGTTAGAATATTTTTATAAAAATTCAAAATTTTAAGGAGTTGTTTTAAGAAAATAATTACCCTTTTAATTTTTTGCACATACAATACTTTATATGCCTTTTAATTGTCTTTTAATTACATGCATTTACAGAACATTATATGAGTTTTAATTATAAGTTACAAAGCATTAATTATTTTATTTTCACGTTACAAAATGTTATATGCCTTCAATTGCAAGTTATAAAACATTACGCATAACAATCATTTTCTTTTTAAAAATGATCATTAAATCTTTAATAGTTTGAATTTAAATACTTGTACTCTCTCTTACCTATATATAAATATACAACAACATCTTAAATATCTATTCATTATATTATCTAAAAAATCTTTCTCCCGATACACCAAAGCCATGTTAAACAATTTTGTTTTGTTGTTCCATTTGAGCTAGAGTGGTGCTATTCTTTCTAGAGTTTCAAGTCTTTGTGCAAGCTTGTGAGACTAGACAAAGTGGGTAAGCTTTTTGTATCTCTAAGATGTCTTGCAATACTTTCTTGATTCGGTACATCAAAATTTATGCGAACTACGTATATCGTCTCAAGAAAACAACATGTTTATGTCTTAAGTTAATAACTTAAATAATTTTATTAAAACTATTTTTTCGTGTTTTTCATTGGGTTATCTTTATAATCTCTAACAAATTGTGATATGTCCTTTCAGCAATGTAGTTATAACAAAAAGTAGTTTCAACTTTCAACCGTATTTTTTTATTAATGCGGGTGTCTAGGTTAACTTACGTATATAATCTCAACTAATATTATGAATCTTAAAATTAATGACTATATAATCTTTTAATAATTTTTAAGTTTATTCAAATTAGTGATTTTTTAAAAAAAACTTTCGACTGTACTTTACAACACTGCTAGTTAGACCCTTATTAATATTAATTCATAGCAGTCGTTGTTTCATGACTCGAACCCAGCCCTAGAATTAGAATATGAACTAGCTTCTAACCCAGCACCAGAACCATCACCCGACCCAGATGAAGAAGATGATGAACTGGAATTGCAACGAGAGGATCTAGAACCTGAACCTGCTCCAGCACCAGATCCTCATCCACCACCACCTAGCCCATTATACCCAAACCAACTCCCGACCCTCCAAGGTCCATGCCCAAGTCCGTTCTTGCAACCCGGATTTCACCGACAGCTAAAGATGCAACATGGAGGCCTAGAATTGCTAAACACTTCAAATTGCATATATTTTAGGCCGAGAAACCAAAGGTCCAAAGTAACAAGTACTATGCATGCATGTGTATACTATATACGAGTATTCTTTTAGTTATTAGAGATTACAAGTTTTTGTGGGAGGCAAATTGAAAGATGGAGCTATATTTTTACACTTGTAGATAGTGAGGCTTGGGACTTGGTAGTGGGCATGATAAAGAGTGTAGGCGTGGGGATTGTATCAGAAAGTAGAGGAGGGGACATCATGTGCTAATTTTCTTCATGAATTATTACGCATTGCCATGTGTAATGTGAACATTCTTTTTGTAAATTCCATTAAAAACTTGTGGACAAAAAAGCTGAGAAATGGATTGCAAAGCTGGGAGATGATTTTGGAGTCTGATACGCTGGACACAACATTATGAAGGTGCCGTCCCATTATAGATCGTGGCGTGTTATCGATCTGTAACTGTCGAATATTGCCGCTGAATATGGAGGAAATTAAAAAAAGTATTGCTTAACACATGCTAGATATGCTAGAGAAGATGATGACTGGAGTGTTATTAGTCAACTTAGTGGATCAACAAAGTTAGTATACACACACACATACTTAAATCGCTCATAAATTATAGTATTTTATTGGAATTGTATGTTGACTATGAAAACTTCAAAATTGTTTAAAAATGGGACAACAAAATCCAATAATTAAAAGTTGAAAATTAACTAATAAATCATATGATTAGTTTTAATAATAATAATAATAATAATAATAATAATAATATAGGATCTTTGGTTATTATTGCATGGTAATATAAAACCTTTTTAGGATACGATAATTTAACATTTTAAGTTCGAATCATTCTTTAATATTATATTATAGTTTGAATTAACTAAATGTGTAACATTCTCACCTTTTCTTCTCATTAAAATTAAATAATTAAATATAATATAGTGGTGAATATGTGTATATTTTAAATCTAAATAACTTTTACTTGATGATATGTGTTAGATAATAATATTTAATCTTTTAGATTGAGTTGGACTTTTTATAATTATTTTTTCAAATTATCCTTGACTCATATAGAAGAAGAAAAAAATGATGATGAAAATGATGAAGATGATGATGATGATTATTTACAATAGCTATAAATATTAAAAAAAAAACTCATTTAAACAAAACAATTTAAACCATTTGTATTTTTGCCAATATTTTTTTTATTTTTATCAATTGATATATAATTATGACTCTAAAATAATAAATTAAATTAAAATTTAAAATATTATTAAATTGGATCTTAATATTTTTAAAAAAAAGACATTTAGTTATAGTCTTATCTTATATTTTATATTATTAGATTAAATTATTTATTTCGTTTGAGAAACACTTTCTATTAAAGAAAATCTTCGTCAAAAGATAGCATAAAATATTTATGTGTATCTATATTTTTGGTATTCTCCTCATATTTATTAAAAATAAACTTTTTAATATTTACCCTATATTTATTAAAAAGATATAAAAAGATAAGACTATATTTGTGTGTGTGTGTATATATATATATATATATATTATTTGAAAAAAAAACTCCTTTAGACATAAAAAAACTCACTAATAATGTAATGTTATAGTGATTGTAAAGGAGAAGTTATTTTAATTTTATAGTATTAGAATATAAATATTAGTATTGGAGATCCACTATATTTTTATTAAGTTTTACTTTTCTTAGGTTTTTTTAAGATTTTTCAATTATAGATATTTATAAATATAAATAACCAAAATTAAAAAATTAAAAAAATTATATTATGAATTATCATATTTTATTTGTTTATAGATGTTTCTAATTTTGAAAAGACTCCTTTAAACAAAAAGATTCGTAAGTTTTATTTATTTATCCCATATTCTTAATATCTATTTACCCACATATAATTAAAATTTTAAAATTAATTAAATTATATCAAAATTTAGAAAATTATCAAATTTCACCTTAGTTATTATCTTATAAGGGACCATTGGCTATTATAAAAAATAACATAAATTTTTATCCATGCTTATATTTTTAATATTTTCCTCACATATAATTAAAATAAAAGGATTTAATAACTAGAATGTAATATGATTAGGTTAAGAGTTAAATGGAGCCCCGAATAAAAGTTTTACTCACATCATACATTTTATGTATTTTAAAAATTAAAATAATTTAATGAATTTTGATATAATTTAAATATTTTAAAATTTTATATTTGTTTTGGGATAATATAATTTGATGAATAACATCAAAATTCATCAAATTATTGAATTAGTTTTTGTTATTTTCTTACTCTTTAAGACATACACTAATAATTCTTTTTGTGCGAGAGATGGGAGAGGGATTCTATATTATCAAATGAAGAAGTAAGTGAAAAGTGGAGGAGAGAAATGTTAGATTTTAATTCATTTTAAAAACGTTCATCAATTTTACATATCAACAATCAAAATTGCTAGAATTTTTTTTAAAATTTTTATTCCATTATCGCTTCCATATAAAATTATTGACATAAATGTATTGTTGTAAATTTTGTCAGTAAACAATGAAAAAATATTTTTCTTTCGTGTTTTTTATTTTAATTTTTTGATTTTTTTAGTAGTGTAAATAATTTTAAACAATATATTAGAAAGTAGCAAAAATGTTACAAATTAGTTAATGAAAACATGGGCGATGAAGCACATACTAAGAAACTAGTTACAATGATTACTCATAAATGAATTTAATTTTGATTTTTGTATATATGGAACAGATATATATTAGCTGTAGCATGGACTAGAATATTAACTCAATATTAAAGGATGAAATAGAAAAAAAGATTAATTAAACAAAAGGATAAAAAAAAACCCGAGTCAACCTTAGTCAACCTATTAAAATCGCAATCTAGGTTATAAAACCAAAATAACTTCATAAAAAACAAAAAAAAAATTACAAATGTCAATTTCCAACAAATCTAATGTTGAAGGTAAAAATTGAGAAAATAAATAAATTCATGAGACTGAGATAACTCTATAAAAAACAAGTTGAAAAAACTATGTGGTCGAATTCTGAAACAACTTAATATTGAAAGATATAATAATAAAAAAAAGAATATTGAGTTGTTAGAGGGTGAAATTGAAAAAAAATATTTAATTAAAAATAAAAAAAATAATTTGAGTCAACCTACGAAATCCATTTACCAGGTCATGAGATCGAGATAACCCATGGAAAACAAATAAAAAAATTATGAAACCCAATTAATAAAGAATAAAAAATTTACAAAGTCAAACTAGGTAAACCTACCAAACTCATGATCCAGGTCGTAAGATCAAAATAATTTTGTATAAAACAAATAAAAAAAAATAAAACTTAATTCTCAATCAACCCAATGTTAAAATTAAAATATATATATATATATATATATATATATATATATATATATATTTAACAGCCCAAAGTTTTGAGATATAATCATTAGTTTCTTTTATTTACTCACAAGGAGCTTCCTTTATTTACCCACATTGTTAAATTAAAAATATATTAATTAATATGGCTTAGTGTTTCACTATAGACTAAGACATATTATATTATGGATTGAAACAGAGCAATAGTCATGCAATAGTCATTTATCATTCTAGAAAAACCAATGAACTAATTATTAGAGGTAGTATGATTTTTTCACAAAGGTGAAATTAATCATTATCAAATTGACATGGAACAAATAAGTTTTATAAACATTTTAAAACAATAATAAAATAACTAAATTACTTTTAATAAAAATATTTTTTAAAACTGGCATCCAAGGACTTTTCATATTTTCACTATTCAAAGCACATTCAAATTATTTAATTATCCTTAAAAACAAAATTTCTTTAAATCACATCTAAGGGTTTTTTTTGTATTTTCATCATAGTTTTTTTTTTGTTATAATCAAGTTGACTTAAGACAATTTGGTAATTTAACAAATATAAATATTATCTTAAAAAAATATTGACGTGTGTATCGACGTGTCAAGGCATTGGTTGTGGTCGTGTCATTCAGACCTTGTGTAAGGACGCATTAAATGACCAAACAGTGGCTTCCAGGGTAGTATTTGAATCGTCTTGATGAGCCTTTCATCGCTAAACGTTACCTGTAACTTATTGACCTCCAATTTAACACCAGCAACCTTTTCTCTCTCCTTCTTCTCTATCCTTGATTTCTGCATCTCCTTTTAAATTTCTAAAGCAACCTTTAATTTTTTTTCTTTCATATTCGGTCTTTATTCTTTTGATTATTATTTATTTTATTTAAAATAATTTATAAAATTTTGTTTTTTTTTCAATTTCATCCTCTAATTTTTTCATCTATCATATTTGGTCTTCATTCTTTTAACTCCTATTTGATTTATTTGAGATAATTTTTAAATTTGATTTTTTTAATGATTTCATCCACAATTTTTTTTCCTATTACATTTGATCCTTATTCTTTTGATTACTATTTTTTTTTTATATTTGGAATTTTTTTTCATCCTTGAACATTAAATTGGTTAAAAATTGAGTTTCTTAATTGAGCCCGGGTTTAGAATTTTATGGGTTGTGACTTTAGAAAATTAATCAGGTTTAAGAGTTTTATTCGAGTTTGCTTGCTTTTTTTGTTCTTTTTTAAGCTTACTTTCTTTCTTATCTTTCATTTTTTATATTAGTTATTGTTATTTTTTTTATTCATTTTATTTACTATCAAAATGATATTTTTAATCTTATTATTAAATCAATCTAGAGTTTATTAAAAGAAAAAGAAAAACGAAAAAGGAGCATAGACCAACAAATCACAAAACACCACGATGATTTCAACCACCATTCTTAAATAAAGCAGTACAGATAGTAAATAAGGTACAAAGAGAGTACAATCCATTCGTAGGAGTGCAAATAGTCACACTACCATGCGATACTCCATTATTCTTCTTTCAACATACCAAGTCCTCCATGCTCTTTAACCCCGACCGTTTCTTGAACCAGAGCCAGCCCTAGAACCAGCATACGAACCAGCTTCTGACCCAGCACCAGAACCACCACCCGACCCGGAGCCAGCCCTAGAACCAGCATATGAACCAGCTTCTGACCCAGCACCAGAACCACCACCCGACCCGGAGCTAGAACTTGACGAAGAAGAAGATGAGCTTGAACTTGAACTAGACCCAGACCTAGAACCCGAACCCGAACCCGCTCCAGCACCAGAGCCTGATCCACCACCACCCAGCCCTATACCCACTCCAACACCCAGCCCTACCCCTAGCCCTCCAAGGTCCAGGCCCAAGTCTTTTCTCGCAACCCGGCTTTCACTCACAGCCGAAGTTGCAACAAGGAGAACAAGAATTGCTAAACACTTCAAATTGCCCATTTCTTAAGCCTAGCAACCACAGGTCCAAAATTATCAGATACTAGATGTATACTATATGTAAGAGGAATGTTGTTTTAGCTATATATATATATATTACACTCGCAAGTTTTTTGTGAGGATAGAATGGAAAGATAGAGCTATATTTATACTTGTAGATAGTGAGGTTTGGTGGTGTTTATGGTAGCACATAAAATTAAAGTTGGTAGGCGTGCAGACTGTAGCAGAAAATTGGTGGAAGCTGGGGACGTGCTAATTAATTTTCTTTTATTTATGAATTATATATCATGCATTGCCAAGTGTATGCGATATGAACATTTTTTAAATTAGTGTTTGACCAAAGTTTATGAAAGATTGGTGCCATGCCGTCCATGAATTTCAAACCCACTATAGATAGTGGAGCTTGTTTGATTGGATTGTACTGTTGATGTTGCATTGAAGGAATATATAGAAAAATGCTTAAACATGTTAAATATGCCAAGGAGAAGAC
>Ga0325411_1003142_pt1 | contig 18597 bp, 13 predicted proteins | sample PopdelMetagenome_13_FD_206181 | JGI IMG/M metagenome (GOLD analysis project Ga0325411, IMG submission 206181) | Populus deltoides microbial communities from Bellville, Georgia, United States - Xylem-PdIQD-R4 | ecosystem: Host-associated > Plants > Phyllosphere > Stem > Wood/Secondary xylem...
ATTGAGATTCAGATCACAATTAATGAAGTTTTTGGGATCAGTCACTATTTTGTGCATCAAGTGAAACGGCACTCCAACCACTCCACGCAACTACTAGTAGTTAGATTTCATTAAAATCTCCCCTTCCCAACCTCACGAAGTGATCCTTCTTAATTAATTTCTATGATCTTACAACCTTATTATTTACACTTAACTTAGTCATTATGCATGAACCGATTGCTAACCTACGCATGGATCTTTAATTAATAGCTTGAAAGTCATGAGAAATGGTGACAATGTTCGAAGATCTATAGCTTGTGCTGAATCTTGGTGCCACCAACTTGCTAAAATCGTTCAATCAGTTGCTATTCTGATCACTTGGTACGTATAAATATAAAATCCAAGTACTGGATTTCATGCATAGCGTCAATGATTAACAGCAGTGCTCGATGTGTTGGAAATTTAATTGTGATTATGGTTATTTTTTAAAGTATTTTTTATTTTAAAATATATTAAAATAATATATTTTTTATTTTTTAAAAATTATTTTTGAAATCAGCACATCAAAATGATCTAAAAATATCAAAAACTATTAATTTAAAAAAAATAAAAAAACTTCAAATCTTTCTAAAAACGTTTTTAAAACATAAAATCAAAAACAACTTACCAAGAAAAAAAACTAATTAAGTAATTAATGGAGCATGCATGCAAATGATATTGATGTCTAACCACCACACAAATCTTAAATGAAAGCTCCCATGTCTGTTGTCTGAAAAACTAACGCAATTACTTCTACAAGATAATTTCCCGAAAAAAAGGCATTTGCAATTAGCTACACCCCACTGCTAAAATAATCAAGGTCATCTGAGCTAGTTTTAAAGCTAATAAACTCAAGCCTGATATTCCGATGAGCTAGCTAGGAGAGTTAGTTGAGATCATTCTAAAATAGCGTTATTTTAATATTAAAAATTTGTTAAAACTATGTTTTTATGAATAATTTTTTTACAATATCAAACCAAGCTCTTATCAAATCGTTTATATATATTACGAATTGATTTGCCAATTTAATTTTGGTTTAACTTTTGTTTTAATCAAGACCCGAGAAGACATGTCTGAGTTGATCATACGAGTAGGGTCGGATTTAATAACACTTGTTGGTCGGAGCATTAATCATTCTAAAGGAAAAAAGGAAATCGATGAACCATTTCTCTGTCTCTCATGTGGATAAATCAAAAGAAGCCAATTAATTGGGCTGCCAGTTTTCATATAGAAAAGGTAGTTCATTTGTACAGTAAACTTAGCTAGCCAGCCAGCCTTAGCAGCAAAGTCCCTGTGGAGCAGTAGAGTCACATTTTCTTCATTTCTTGAATCCTGGGGTACAGTTTGCCTAACCATTGTCAAACTGTGTTTTTTCTTCGCCGACAAAATTTGCAAGAAATCTTTGTACCCACATAATTTATTGCCGACAAAATTGTTGATTTTCTAAAGTTATATAAGAACAACATCCGCTGGCTTGTTTTCGTACAACAAATCAACCATCATTTGAGCGCCTGTTTATTCAAAGAATATGGCTCTTGGATGGTGCAGATTCTTTGGTGCTTGTTTTATAGGAATTCTCTTCCTCCATGGCTTTTGCGCCTGCGATAGAGGTATGAATATATATATCTCCTTCACTCAAGCTCTTTCCTTTCCTCGCTTTTGTGATTGTGTTCTATAGAAATATCAACAACACATTACCGCGCTAATTCCCATCATTAATCTGCACTTAAGAATACAATCAGAGTGAATTTGTGGTTATCTTTATTCTCTTAATTACTATATTGGAACCAACATTAATGTGCATGGCATGTTATTGATCATTTGATATAAAGTTCCAACTTTCTTTCTTTTTCTTCAATTAGCTGCTCGTAGTTGATAGTTTATCCAAGAAATTCCATTTCAAGAGAGCATGCTTAATTTCCTAGCTAGTTTCTTTTCATGCCATGACATAACATGTATGTGTGATCTATAATCCAAAGGATAACTTGAGTAGCTCGCTGGAAGGAGGACGCAAGGGCTTCAGCGACTATACGGTGGCTCCACTAGCCGATTGCTCTGCCAGGACCATATGCAGTCCGGCAGCATATATATATATATATATATATATATATATATATATATATATATGAGGCCCAAGACCTAGAGTGATTATTTTCGGTTTAGTTCGGTTTTTATTAAAAAAAATAATCAAATCAGTTTTTTTAAAAAAAACTAAAACCGAACCGAAACCAGTTCAAACTGATCGGTTTTGGTTCGATTTTTTAAAACAAAAAACTGGTTTTTTTGGTTTAACTCGGTTTTTCCCAGTCCGACTCGATTTTTTCATGGTTTGATGACTTGTTTTTTTCAGTTTGGGTTCGGTTCGGTTTTTTCAGTTTCAAGCTTATAAAATTGAATCGGTCGGTTTTTTAAAAATTCTAATTAATTTTTTTTCAAGGTTTGATTTTTTCAGTTATTGTTTTTTTTATTTTTTTAATTTAATTGATTTTTAAAATTTTTTTTTTGCTCATGACCAACTTTAATATGGTCCCAAGACCAGGTTGAATATATAACTTAATTATAAACAGGAAACCTAACCTAACCACAATAAGTACTTCAACAACTGTATGGTTATTAAATTTTATTTTTTTTCTGTCCATGAACCATCGTATGGGTCCATTTATGTGCATGTGCCTCATTAACACCGTTTTTATAGTTTGGATTTTTCTTATGGTATTTATGTTTTATATATACATGTTTGACATGATGTGGACTCTCATCCGAATCGATGTACGTACATTAATATTGTCACGTATATAGTTGACCTAATTTATGCACATCTAGCTAGCAAATATTCAGTTTTAAGTTTAGGTTTTACTGACAACCTCAAATTAAGCATATATATTAACAACCTTAATTAATTTAATCACAGCACTAATTATACTTAAAACTAGTAGTGATTTATTAAGCTCTCTTTGGCCCAGCTCCATATTACTCTTTCATGCTCAATGCAACTTCGGCTCCAACAATATCATACTACGACTACATAATTGTGGGTGGTGGAACCGCTGGCTGTCCATTAGCTGCCACGCTCTCACAAAACGCTAGCGTTTTGCTCCTAGAACGCGGTGGCTCACCCTATGGCAATCCTAACATTACCAACCTAGCAAAATTTGGTGCTGCGCTGTCCGATCCCTCTCCTACCTCCCCCTCTCAACGTTTCATTTCTGAAGATGGCGTGATAAATGCTCGTGCCCGCGTACTAGGCGGTGGGAGCTGCCTAAATGCTGGATTCTATACCCGCGCCTCTCCGGAATATATAAGGTACATCATATTAAAACTTAGCATGAGAATTATTGTAATTAAAAAAAAAAAAAACAATCTACTAGTATACGTATTTAGCAGGTGATCTGTTTAAGAAATTAACGTGGCACCAAGTTCTTAATCGAGTAGTTAATTAGTTTAAGATGGTGTAGAGCTGCAGGGTGGGACGGTCGGTTGGCGAATGAGTCGTACCAATGGGTGGAGCGGAGAGTGGCGTTCGAGCCGCAAATGGGGCCATGGCAATCGGCTGTGAGGGATGGGCTGCTAGAGGCCGGAGTGCTGCCAAACAATGGATTCACATACGATCATATTAAGGGGACTAAAGTTGGTGGAACAATCTTTGATCGAGATGGGAATAGACATACTGCTGCTGATTTATTGGAGTATGCCAACCCTGGTGGGCTTACCGTCCTTTTGCATGCTACTGTATACAAGATCTTGTTTGCAACTAAAGGTATATGATTTTCATTTTCTCGAAGCATTTGTTTTTTTTTGTTGTTGTCTATTTCTCTGCAGTGGCCATAATTTTATTTTTTTTTGTAATTGAACAGCAAGACCAAAGCCAGTGGCTCATGGAGTGGTATACAGAGATGCATCAGGGGCAAAGCACAGAGCCTACCTAAAGAGAGGGTTAAAAAACGAAATTATCATATCATCTGGTGCCCTAGGAAGCCCACAGCTCTTGATGTTGAGCGGAGTGGGCCCTGCACAGCAACTTCGGGCCCACAATATTACAGTTGTGTTGGATCAGCCCATGGTTGGCCAACTCATGTCTGATAACCCCATGAATGCCATTTTCGTCCCTTCTCCTCTCCCAGTTGAGGTTTCACTTATTCAAGTTGTTGGCATCACTCAATATGGTAGCTACATTGAAGCTGCAAGCGGTGAAAATTTTGGTGGTTCTCCTCAAAGAGACTACGGGATGTTCTCTCCTAAGGTAAACCTATCTACTATTTTGTAAGGTGTTTTTATTGGGCTGCTACATCAAAGGAATTTGACTAGAATTCTTACCCTTCTGGGTCCATCTTGGTACCTCTGGGCCCAGTGGGCCCATCAATAATTTCTTATAACCTTCAAGCCTAAAAGCTTCAAACTTTACCATTTGGCATTTGAGCAAGAAATTAATTTGGCGGTGCAAGTTTTGTTGACATGTGCAGATTGGCCAGCTCTCAACAGTGCCACCAAAACAGAGGACCCCAGAAGCCCTAGCCAAGGCTATTGAGATAATGAACAACTTGGACCAACAAGCTTTCCAAGGTGGATTCATTCTTGAAAAAATTATGGGTCCAATTTCCACCGGTCATTTGGAGCTAAGAACACGCCACCCTGAGGACAATCCATCAGTTACCTTCAACTACTTCAAAGAACCCCAAGACTTGCAAAGATGTGTAGAGGGCATTTCAACTATAGAGAAAGTGATCGATTCGAGGCCTTTCTCTAAGTTCAGGTTTGATTATTTGTCAGTGCCACAGCTGCTAAACATGACAGCAAGTGCCCCGGTAAATCTGTTGCCTAGACATTACAATTCCTCACAGTCACTAGAAGATTTCTGCAAGGACACAGTCATGACCATATGGCATTATCATGGAGGTTGCCAAGTTGGTAGTGTTGTTGACCATGATTACAAGGTTATGGGTGTGGATGCGCTAAGGGTTATTGATGGGTCCACCTTCAATTTCTCTCCTGGGACAAACCCTCAGGCCACTGTCATGATGCTTGGAAGGTAACCAATTTAATTCCAGAAAACTAATCTCTCTAACTCTAATTATTTACTTGGTGATTTTGACTTTTATTACTACTCTCCATGTCCCCTTGAAATGGTTCCTTCTTGGAGGTTTTTTTTCGTTACTTGATCTTTATTCTCAAGTTTTAATTTTTATTGTTTTAAAACTCGTGTCAACTCGATAGGTCAACCAGAATTAAAAAAAATAAAAAATAAAAATATTTAGTTAATTTAGTTAAAAACCAATATTGACCCAAGCTTAATACAATTAAAACTCGACCATCAATATGTTGAATTTTTTTGTTGTTGTTGTTGATCCAGGTTGATCTGGATCGACGCTCCTAACTCATTACTCGGATTTTATTCTCAAATCGGGTCTTAAAACTATATTAATTTTATTTCGTAGTTGGTGTGAAGTAAACTCTATTAGAAAATACATAAAATATTTTAAAAATGAAAGAAATATTTCATTATTTTAACTCCCCTTTTTTGACTTGTAATATTCTTCCTTTTTCTTTGTCTGTTTTTCTAGCTCCAAAATTATGTTTCAATTTCAATATATGTTTCCCAGAATAGGAAAGAAAAGAAAATTGTTTCTTCTTTATCATTATAAATATATATACCTTCATAGTCTTACAAAACAATAAACAAAAAACATGATGAATTTATTTTTCATCAAAATGAAACCTTTTTTGATTGAATATTCATGCTTTTAAACTTTACTTTCTCACTTGTTTATCGAAAACAAAACATGTCATGTTAAAATCCAGCAATAAATACAAAATATTTCAAGACTCTTTATTTTGCTACCTATTATATTGTACTATTTGCTTCTATGATCGATGGCATGTGGATGGTCACCAATGTTGAATTTGTTATTAAGTTCATCTACAAATTAATCCATTCATATTTCTATATTTTTGTTCAGAAATCTTTTAAAATCAATTGATCATGTATTGGATATCAGTTGATGAAGAAAATTAAGCAAGCAATTTGAAAATAATAAAATAAATTAAAAACTCTTCTTCATAATTCTACAGAGATTGTAGCGTGGTTATTTGCACTAAGTTGGAAGAGTATTTCTAAAACACTGCTTTTCAATTGTGGAAAAATATTATGGGAGAAGTTAAAACTGAAAATGGATATCTGATGAGCTAATGTGTTGGGATTTTTGTTAACTTTTTTTTATTAATGCAGGTACATGGGAGTCAATATTCTGAAGAAGAGACTTGCAAATGAAGACTTGGCAAATTAAATAGTAGATAGAACATTGGAAAGAAAAGAAAAGGCTTTTATTGACATTGGTACTTTTATATTAATGGTAGAAAATACATCTTTGTATTTTGTATCTCAATTATGTTTGGTAAGAAAGAATGTATAATATTTTATTAAACGAACATATAAAATAAAATATTTTCTACCATTACAAATCAAAGCAACTGTTAATGATATATCTAATTGATCACCATTCACGAGGTAATATTCTAATGCTTGTCTCATTAAACAAATGATCTCATTTCTATATAGAGAACGCTCTTCTATGAGAAGGTATTGCTTAAGTGGAGGACTCTAGTCTTTTACTTTCATGCAAGTTTGGATGATGCATGTGAGTTTTTATTTTTGTTCGATGTTTAGCTTTTCAAGTATTTTTATCCAAATATCTAGTAGGAGCTCCGCAAGACTGGAATTGTCTAACTTTGATAATAGAATAACCTTGCCAATTTTTTTAATCAAAAGATCTTACCAATGGAGATCATCTTTGTTTTTTGAAGCAAAGTGAGTTAGTATCGTTTTTTGATACTTAACATTAAATGGCTTTTTAACGTCAAATCGACCTTTATATTAGCTAACAATGAGTTGGCAGTCACTGTAAACTTCGAGATGATATGTATTTAGAGCCTTAATCAAGCTAAGGCTGGCTAATAGAGCCTCATGCTTAGTTGTATTGTTGGAGAAGAAGAACTCAAAATAGAGCTCATACTCAAAAATTTATTTATCAACACTCATCAACTCAATTCCAACCCTATATACATAGATATTAAAGGACTTGTCTATATATATTTTTTATATGTCCCAAGGTTATCATGGGTTTAGGTGATATTTTTTGTTCGAACATTGATGATTTAGTGAAAAAACACTCTACAATGAAATCAGCTAAGGCATGAACCTTTTATAGCCAAACTTAGTTGGTATTAAAAGCTAAATTCTCTCAATTAAATGGCCTATTTGACTAGATGTTCAGACATATCTAGCTTATAGAGAATTTATTTAAGGGGAATGTTAGTTAAAACAATAACTTGGTACATTTAGAAGTAAGGTTTTAGCTTCTAGCAACACTTACCAAAGCTAGAGCCATCTTCTTAATCTTTAAACACCTGGTCTCTACATTATAAAGAGCATTGTTGGTGTAATATATAGGTTTCTGCACTTTTTTTTTTTTTTGCTTGAACTAAAATAGTGCTTATGTCTAAGTCAACCAACCTTAAATAGAAAACGAGATTTTTAGCTTTCTTAGGTTGTGACGAGACCTTTAAAGATGATAAGTGGTGTTTAAGCTCCTCAAAAGCTTGTTAGTGCTCTAAAGTCCACTCAAGATTGAAGATGTTTTTTAATATTTTGAAGAGTGGTCAGCAACGCTCCTTTAGACAGGATATGAACATGTTAAAGGTGACACTCTTTCAATAAATCTTTGAACATCCTTTACTGACTAAGAATGAGTTATATCCTTTACTAGTAACTATGAACCCTAAGAATCCTTTATTTATAGTGAAAGCACACTTAACCAGATTTAGCTTCATCTGAAATAGAAGATAAAAATAAGAAAACCTTTCAGATGTCCTAGAGATGTTACTTCAAAGTCATGCTTTTAATTAGCATATCATTTATATAGGCTTTTATATTCCTATCCAATTAGCTTCTAAAAACCTTGCTCACAATCCTTTAATATATAGCCCCATCACATTTTAACTCGAAAGCCATGGCCTTATAATAAAATGTCCCTTTATCCATGATGAATGATGTCTTCTTCTTATAATTAGTATGCATAGAGATCTATATCCAATGAGCTTAGGAATTCAAGTCTTGCTATAAAGTCCATTATTCTATTTATATTATATAAGGTAAAACTATATTAGGGGTAGGCTTTGTTGAAGTTAGTAAAGTTATATATATATATATATATATATTATTTTCCATTATTTTTCTTCACCTGTCCATATTTCTGAGTTGGTAAGGTATATCACTTCTCAAATGAAATCAACTCTCCACAACTTATCTACTTCCTCAAATATAGTCTGTCATCTTTCATCCTAATTTTTTTCTTCCAATTGGATCTAAGAAAATGAGAGATTAACATTGAGCCTATGAGAGGACACATTTAGGTTGATTCCTAACATGTGTGAGGGGCCAAAGGTAAAATTATCTTTATAGATGTGATGGAGTTCTATGATGATTTTCTCTTACTCAAGATCCAAAGTAGATTTGATCTTGGTAATGGAGCTTGTATCATATTTATGCAGACTAATTTTTTCAAATATTCTACAACTTTAATGTGTATTTCTTTTTCTCCTTAAATGACCATGTATGGTCCCCTAATAAAGCTTTATTACCCTTGAAGCAAGTACGATGCATCTTTTGAAGGTTGTATGGTTCTTATTTACTGTGAACACCTTCTTTTAAAGAGGAATTTTATAGCCAAGTATTTGGTATTGATCATTGTATAGATACTATGAAGAAGGGGCTTACCAATAATAACATTATTTGTCAAATTTATTTTGATCACTATGAAGGTTTGATAGAGAGTATGACATTTGAGGTCAATACCAATAGGGGTGTTTAAAATAATTGAGCAACAAAAAACCAAAGGAAACTAAAACAAATAGTCGAAAAAAGTTGTTACAAAAACCCTAAAAAAATTGATCAACTAAACTGGTTAAACCAATATTGAAAGACTATAAAGAACATGTAAAATGAAAAAACAAATTATTCAAACTGTAAATCAATAGTAAAAGTAGTTGGGCGCCACTTACTCGTAGGCCACCTTTCATCTCTAATCTTTGTCTTTATACTCTTTTGATCTTCCCCGCCCATAACCCACCCTCTATCTTCAGTCTTTTCCTCTCTGCTCTCTCTGTATTTTTTTGAACCCCTAAAACAACAACATCTCATCTTTCTACTCATATCCTCATCTTCAGCCTCCAACACCTCTTCATTTATAGTTAGAGCCTCTTTTTTCTCAATATGTTTTTAAAATATATATATATATATATATATATATATATATATATAATTGTTGATTTTAATCCTTTTTAGTCTTTATTTCAACTTCTCATGTGGTATAATAATAAGGTTTACGTCTTGGGTTTTTAGCCCTCATAATCTTGAATAACTAATTTCATAAACAATGAATAAGGATAGAAATATAGTTTTTAATTCTTATCTCATGGTCCAAAAAGTAGTTTATATAGTAATGACATAGCACAACATATCTTGTTAAGGTGATGAGTTAGTGCTCTGTTTTTGCTAGAAAAAGCTTTAAGATATATGTCTACCTCTAACAAAAAAATGTCAAAGAAGGAAATTTTAAAGTAAGATTCTCTAGAATTCTTGTAACAGAGTAGCCATTTATCCTTTATATTTGGTATAATTAACTAGGTTTTTCTCTTGTTTTCAAAGCCAAGGTTTTTGAAAAATTATACATTCTCTTATCACCTCGATAATATGAATTTCACATTTTGAAAATGTATCATGTTTTTGCTTGACGACTAATAATTCTCTTTAAATGAGAAATTCTAGGTTGAAATATATTTTATAACTTTCGGTATATTTTGAATTTTATTTTCTCTTTCCTTTTTAATTTTGTCCCTTTTTTAAATTAATTTTAAATAATAACTAATAAAATTTTCACACAACGGTGTTTGTGCATCTTCTACCTTTAATTTCAGGACCCACAAGCGCCTTTAAGCAGTGTTTTCAGCATAGTTTTGAAACCCGGACCGGCTCGGCGGGTCGACCTAGGACCCGGCCGACCCGGTCCTGGGACCGATCCGGGTCTAAGTAAAAACTCTGTTGGGAGTTGACCCAGCAAAACCCGGTCGACCCGGGTAAACCCAGCTGAGACCCGGCTTTTATACACATGTAAAACAGCGTCATTTTTGTTACTTTGTTTCAACGATCATCAAAGTTGGAATATGGATCACAGTGAACAAAATGTCCAAACCAACATTCATAGTCTTCTAATAGATGGGATGTCTGTGGTTTGACAATAAAAGGACAGAAATGAGAAAACTTAAATTACCTAATCTTATAAATCTTCAAAGTCATTTTAGTTGCGATTCGCGAAGAAAAACAGAGAAGCAGAAGACGTCAAGGTAAGCCATACCAGTTCAAATCTGCGAATAAGGTTAGATGAAGTTGATGTTGCTTGTTTGTCTTCACAACTCTCCTTCTTTCACTCTCTCTCTTCTTTATTCTCTTCCTCTTTTTTGAACTTGCAGTTTTTGATCAGTTGATCTAGCATCGATTCTTTCTTAAACCCAGATGATGATTTGGATGAAATGGTTGGGTTGCTTGATGAGTTGGTTGGATTGTTTACTGGTGTTGAAGGATCTGGGAATGGTGGGCTGGAGTTGGTTTGTTCTATTTGTTCTAACATTCCTATTGTGTATGAAAAGTTTGTGTCCTTGTAATTTGCAGATGTTCAAACTTCAAAGTACTGAAATTTATCGGTCCAGTGATGGACAAAAGATGGTGGTTGGCATTTTAAAGGATGAAAGTGAAAGTTTAGAAGTATTGAATACTAGGTTTACTGTTGTTACTGCAGCAGCAACTAATGCAACTTGCATTAGATTTTTTTGGGTTGACCCGGATTGACCCGGGTCAACCCATCTGACCCGTAACCCGATCATTATACACGATCGATCACCGGATCGAGTTTAAAAACTATAATTTTCAGATTTCAGCTCCAATTTTCCACGAAGTTCCTCTTTTCACAAAAGAATAATCAAATACATGGCCTACCTTGAATTCATAGGCCGAAGCCCAAATCCAGAAATTTATTAAACTTTTTCCTGCGAGCATACACTAAAAGCTGACATGGTGTAAGGCCCCAGAATAAGGTTCTGGTCCGAAAGGGCCTGGGTTGAAAGCCCGCTCTCAACCATCTTTTTAGTTTTTATTCCTTTTTCGCTTATTTTTTAATACTTATTTATAAATAATTAAGTACACGAAGTTTGAACAACAGTGTCAGGATGGCCGAGTGGTCTAAGGCGCCAGACTCAAGTTCTGGTCCTCGTGAGAGGGCGTGGGTTCAAATCCCACTTCTGACAAATTAAGTTTTGTTTTCTGTTTTTAGATAATAATTCCTTTGCGACTTTTATGACTCTTTAGATATTATTTTTTTCCAGAAGTAAAGACTAATAATTTAACTTTAATGGCTTTTCAGTGAGGCTTCTTGCTTCTCTTTTCTCCGTCTTTTTCCTTAAAAAGAAAAAAAAAATCTCATCACAGCTTTTGATCTACTAATACAGCAAAAGGAAATCCCTTCGTTGGGGCAACGCCATTGCTTAATCAATCCTAAGCCTCTCTGGTACTTGAGAATCTTGCCTAGGCTATACTTGTTTGAAATATTGGATACAAATTTAGACCATGTGCAAGCCCCTCCAGTCTTAAGTTCATTGCACCCTGGAGATCACGCAACACTTACATGATACAAGAACCTCCCATAGTCTCCTTCTCAACTGGAACATTTATCGTGATTGTTTGAAGATTCATGTGATGTTCTCGGTTTCTCAAGTGTATGATGGCTCTGACCAGATTTTCAGGTAGATGGCGACATTAGTGTTGCTGCTTTTCTTTGTTGTTTGCCCTCTTGGTGCGTCAAGCTCATTGCTTGGAAAATGCAGCCCCTTTAGGTTTGACAAGTAACAGAATCTGCATGAACTCACATGAACAAATGAACCTCACCATATACTTTTATTTGTGAGCTCATTCAATTTTATTTTTTTCATTTTAAAACTTGTTGATTTTAGGAGTGACAAATACGTTTCAAATTAATGGTGATATGAGCGTTTCCTTCCCCCCCCTAGAGGACAAATGATCAGGAAACTAGAAGGACCACAAATCCACGATAGATTACTATTCGGATAATGATATATTCCCCCAACATGAGGCTAGCAGCCAAATTGTCTTGTGTCCTCGGGCTTCATGCATTAGCTTGGGACAAGAATTTAGGGGGGTTTGAGTTGATTTTTGAACCACCATCAATGATGTAGCAGGTCGAGTTGGTTTAACAAATTCGAATCAGAAGAAATGAATCGTCCCAACTCCGAAGCTCGGAATTTCCTCAAAAATCAATCTAGTATTATCCAAGTAACCAGCCAACTTAATCGCAAATCTTGTAATACGCCAATCACAGGCTAAATCTGTTGTGTGGTCCCGCACCATGTGATGGGGGGACCACCACATTAATTAAGGAGGCAGCTGGCTGCCTCTTTGGTTTAAAATTAAATGTCCGGTTACTGTAGATGGCAGTAGCAAATTTGAACAAGAGAGCAGAGAAAAACCGAGAGAAAGAAAGAAGAGGAGGCAGCAGAGCAGTCTGTCTTCTTCCTTCGATTTCCAGCTCGTTCACCGTTGGATCGGGCTGAGATTTTGACAGCAGCTTCTAGACACGTTCCTCTTCATTCTGAACGGTTGGATTGAAGATTGGTGGTGTGGAAGCTGGTCGTTTTGACAGAAAACGGGGCTGTCAGTGTTGTGAGATTTTCTCTATCATTACTCTCTTTAATCTTGTTGTAATCCGAGAATAAGTTGTTCTTGATGATATATATGTTGTAGCCCTTAGTTGAATCTGAGGAAGAACAATTGTGAACCCATTATTTGTGATAGTGGAAGTTTTTAGGTGGACTCCGGTCCCGTGGTTTTTCCCGCATCGGGTTTTCCACGTAAAAATCTTGGTGTTAATTTGTGTGATTGTTGCATTATATTTGTTCATTGTTTGATTCTGTTTTTACTGCACAAAGAGGGAAAAAGGATTGGGACTTGTGAATTGTGAATTGTATTCCGCTGAATTGATCCGGTTAGTTGTCCCTAGTTTTCCTAACAAAATCACTGGTGAAAATGACCATCATTACTCTTTAAGGTTGAGGAATGAAACTCTCCCTTTGGTTTCTCAGAATATCAAATTACTCCATGGAATGTTTTCATTTTTCAACCCTGATGAGGGCGATCGGGTTTGCCAAGTTGATGCACCAGCATCGAAAGGGAGACTTCCCATATACTTCCAAAACTTTCAGACTCGGAAGACTTGGCTAGGGGGGTCCTCTGGAATAACTTTATGAGAAATGACCTCGTGTTGGTGGGGCAAAAACTACGAAATTGAAAATGGCAGGACAAGGCGTTGAAATGTCATATAAAAATATAAGGGAAGGGGTATTAGTGTTTCTCGATCATAAGAAAAGTTGGAGACTGATAATCATTCCGAAGGAACTTGAAACCTAGATAGATAATGCCGGCCACTTCAAGAGTTTCCCCTGCCCCTTTCTGCTTGTTTTGGATCTCCACAACTTCAAGACAAGTATTTCAAATGTTAGCTAAATGTAGCTTTCTTATCCATTCGAAAAGTATTACAGCCACTTCATTTTTTGTGGAGTGGGCATTAAATTAAATAAATTTGAGATCAATGTGATGAGGTAAAGGAGCAAGACAAGATTGAACTGGACATCTGAGTTTTTTTTTTTTTTTTTTTTCAAGTAGACAGGGCCTTGAATCACAGAGCATGCGAAAGGTCCTATATTACAGCTTTTTCGCACTTGAAAAGTCTAAAAACAAAGCAAGCTGATAGTGTAGGACACCAAGTTAGATTCCACATTCGTGGTAAGGAAAAACAAGGGTAATTTCTTGCAAAACGAAAGACAGGGTGGACTGACCCAACGACCAGGAAACCCACTATCTGACTTTTCCAACCTACACAGCAGCAAATGCTCAATGATTTGTTTTGATTGGAAAAAATCAAATGTGAAGTTAATAGAGGGAGAAAAACACGAACAATAAATCTGGTGTGGACAGAAAAGGAAGGAGAAAAGGAGATGCACTCACCTTGCACTGGAGAGGCTTCACAAGCCTGCTTCCATAATTTATGTCAATTGCCTTTTCTTGGGATTCCTGAGCCCCAGAGTTCAACATCCATAACCACTGCTGCTTCATCCCGCCATGATTTTGAAGTTGCCATGGCGTCATCGATGTATCCAAACTCTCAATTCACCAATCATGAGTCCTTCCCTTCATTGCAAGAATCATTCTCCTATTTCACCAAAGCATTTCCACTGTATTCTCAGACTGATCAGGCTGACAAAATCCGAGAACAAGAATACTACCATCTCTCCCTGTCCAACCATGTTTGTCTTGATTATATTGGCCATGGCCTCTTCTCATACTCTCAGCAACGAAGTTACTCTCGGGAAGCTACAGTTGCCTCAACATCATCTTCTTCCCTTCCATTACGGCAATATTCCTCAAGTTTTGAAACGCCCTTCTTTGGCATTTCCTACAAGGCAGCAAACTTACATTCTCAAATACAGTATGGTAGCCAAGAATCGGAACTGGAATGCAAGATACAGAAAAGAATTATGGCATTAATGAATCTCTCTGAAGATGATTACACGATGGTTTTCACTGCCAACCAGTCATCCGCATTCAAACTTCTTGCAGACTCTTATCCATTTCAGTCAAATCAAAACCTTCTTACAGTATACGACCATGAGAACGAGGCAGTGAAAATCATGATAGAAAGCTCCAAGAACAGAGGAGCACGGGTCATGTCAGCTGAATTCTCATGGAAGAGTTTAAGAATACATTCAGGGAAATTGCTAGAGAAGGTAAGACGTAAAAGGAAGAATAGGAGGGGACTATTTGTTTTCCCACTTCAATCAAGGATGACAGGAGCTAGGTATTCATACCTCTGGATGAACATGGCTCGGGAAAATGGATGGCATGTCTTGCTTGATGCTTGTGGCTTAGGACCCAAGGATATGGAGACCCTGGGCCTCTCCCTCTTTAAGCCAGATTTTCTTATCTGCTCTTTTTTCAAGGTTTTTGGTGAAAACCCATCTGGTTTTGGCTGTCTATTTGTGAAGAAATCCAGTTCTTCAGTTATAAAGGATTCAACTAGTACAGGCTTAGTGAGGCTTGTCCCAGCTAGGCGACCTTCTCAAATTTCAGAAGAGTCAGCTAATGACGACACAGAAACTGAAGAAAAAGCGAAACAAGAGTTACATGATGATGATAGTTTGCAAGGCTCCTCCTCAGGTCCTATGTCCAGGCAGCAGACAAGTGAGAAAACTTCTGAACTGCAAGAAACCAAAGAGGTTTCAGTAAAACACAAAGCACCAGAAATTGAGGTATCAGTGTCATCATCTGAATCCTCCCAATCCCAAATCATTGCTAGCAGTGCAAGTGGGTATTCATATCTTGAATGTAGAGGCTTGGATCATGCAGATTCGTTGGGCCTGATATCAATCAGTACCAGAGCAAGGTACCTCATCAACTGGTTGGTAAATGCATTAACGAGTCTTCAACATCCACATTCAGAAAATGGGCATCCCCTAGTCAGAATCTATGGACCAAAGGTAAAATTTGATCGAGGACCAGTAGTGGCATTCAACGTATTTGACTGGAAAGGAGAAAAGATAGATCCTGCCATTGTTCAGAAGCTTGCTGATCGAAATAACATTTCTTTAAGTTGTGGATTTTTGCACCACATTTTGTTCTCAAACAAGTATGAACACGAGAGGGAGCAGATATTAGAGACAAGAACAAGTGAAGGAGGAACAGTTTTAAATGGGAAGAGAGATAAACTTTATTCAGGAATTTCTGTTGTCACAGCTGCCCTCGGGTTCCTGACAAATTTCGAGGACGTTTACAAACTCTGGGCATTTGTTTCACGGTTCCTGGATGCAGACTTTGTGCAGAAAGAGAGGTGGAGATATACAGCTCTTAATCAGATGACAATAGAGGTTTAGTTTGCACTTATTGTTGTATTCTTTAATATTATCGTAATTGAATTCTTAATGTAACAAACAGATTATTACATTGCGTTAATATAGTGGCAGAATAAAAGTAGACCTCGGAGACATGTGATCACCTTCATTACATTCGAATATGGTGAAATTAGATCTCTTAAAGTGGTCTCAAAGATAATGAAATAAAAAAACAAAGAAACATTCATATGAAATGGAAATTCAACATTAATAAAATAAAATCATTGCTATGAAAAGCTTCCTAGCACTGTAATATAAATTGAATACTTCATCTTGTTGCACCGCTTATAGTAAAATAAAAGACATCCTGATTAAATGTATCGCTACATCACAGAAAAGGGAAACAATAAGTAGCATGCACACGCACTCAGGCATATGTTTAACTGACATACGAGAAACATTCATATTGAATCCATTTTGGTTCAGCAGCTGAATAGACTACTTGAGTCACTACTGTGTTATGTATCACTGCTGGGACCTACAGCATCCAATATACTGGTTCTTAAATCTTATGTAAATGATTCCATAAATTAGTAACCATTTGGTGCCCTCCTCGCAATATTGGAGTGCAGTGAGGGGCTGGGATCTGCATGGCATCATCTAACATACTGGAATATGTATCAACAAGTGTTTCCAAAACATTTTGCAGGTGTACAAATTTGCCTTCACGTACAAGTATTACAGACCAGATTCTGCCTGGTAACTGCTTAATATATAATGATACTGGATTATGAGTTTTGTTTGCTGTCCATGTTTGGAAACTTATAGGCTGCCCGTTGATAAAGCAGCTCTTACTGGCCCCAAGAAAAAGCTGATGAGGAACTCATATTTCCAAGAATGCATCTGATCATTTAACACTTCATTTATGGCAGAGCAGCCCCACAAAGACTATTCAAAGAATATCAAACTTATTTTAAGACAACCAAACAAATATTTTTTTTGCAGATTCTTCCAAAAGAATTGGCTCAAAAACGCATGGTGCACTCCTTCAACATGCATTTGATCATGTAACACTTCACTTATGGCAGAGGAGCCCCACAAAGACTACTCAAAGAATACCAAACTTGTTTTAAGATGGCCAAAGGAAAGTTATCACAGATTTGCAACAAATGTTCAACTTCTTTACAAAACTTCCAGAAAATCATCCATTTTGATTCGGAATCTTTGCTTGCAAGTTGCAACTCATTTATCTCTTGCCGTGGTGAGTTTCCCTGTCAGTGCTCACTACTATATTTAATGAAGAAGAAAAATAAAGCAAGAGATAAAAAAGGCATTTCCTCGATTCAGATTTCAGGGTGCAGCATTGCATTGAGCATTGACAGGGAAACTCACCACGGCAATAAAAAGAAATTACTTCGTCCACTCAATTTAAAATGGGCCTAACTAGAAGGACTTTAAAATGGGCAACAAATTAACTCAAATAAAATCAGGCTCTGACTTGAGGATTGAAGGCTATTATTGGGCTTGAGCTGTCTGAGGTTTAAGGAAGAAGCTGGTCTTAGCTTATAATAAAAGAAAGGAGCAGAGAACACTTGTGCTTGAGACTAAAGGCAAAGGAGTACCAAAATTAAAAAGAAGGAAGTCCTTCTTTGATTTCTGCATCAAAAGAAAGGCTTTTAATTTAAGGTGGGGCGTGAAACCAGATTATTTATCTTTCTGTATACTTCAAACAATTTACTGTATATATTTATTCCCTCGGCACATAATTGTATATCGATAGAGCTCAGAAGGTTACGTGGCTATTGATGTGTATCACATTAAATATTCAAGCTTTTTTTGGTCAACGTACCATACTCATTGACATGAAAAGCCAGTGTGCCACTGTAATGCTCCTGCTCCCTGTGTCTTGGTTGGAAAAATATTTGTATTTTTTCTTTCCCTTTTATCAAATAACAACTATTTGTACAAGAGGGGAGTAGCCTTTGTCAATGGTTTAGATATATAATATTAATAATAACATTAAACTCGGGTTAACCCTTAGCATAAAAGTGTCTGGAATGCAATACTAGACCCAATAGCATTGGACGTGTGTCTGACTGCAAGGTCGTGTCATAAAAGTGTAATAATTAAATATATTAGTTAAAAAGAAAAAAAATAAAGAAAAAAAACCAACATGAAGAAAAAAAACTAATGAAGAAAAAGAAAAAAAAGAATTAATCGTGTTAACCCTTCAAATCAGGTTAACTCGTTATACCTTGAATTCGCATCGTGAAAGTTTGATAATTAAAAAGGAAAAAAAAATTAATGGGTTAACCCAGAATTAACTGGGCTAACTTGTCAAACCAGGTTAGCCTGTCAAATCCGGAATCCGTGTCATGAAAGTTTGATAACTAAATAAAAAAATTAACATTAACAATTTAAATTAAACAAAAAAAATTAATTAAAAAGAAAAAAAACAAAAGGCATAAGCCTTTTCACTATGGACTGCACTATGCAGTCCACAGTCAAAGGCATAAAAACAATAAAAAAACAAAAATAAAAACTAAAGACATCAGTCAAGAACTACTTAGAAAAAAA
>Ga0325411_1003143_pt1 | contig 18593 bp, 4 predicted proteins | sample PopdelMetagenome_13_FD_206181 | JGI IMG/M metagenome (GOLD analysis project Ga0325411, IMG submission 206181) | Populus deltoides microbial communities from Bellville, Georgia, United States - Xylem-PdIQD-R4 | ecosystem: Host-associated > Plants > Phyllosphere > Stem > Wood/Secondary xylem...
CTATATGCACACATGTTGCTTTTTTTTTTTTTTTTTTTTTTTTTTTTTGAGAAAATGGGTATAGCCCATTTTCATACCTTAAGGCCCAGCTACTTTCCATAAAATCTCAAGTAAATCATCGTCCACCTTGAGCTTCGAATCAACGTGTTCATAAGACAAATCATTTTCTTGAAGCATACATGTAATATTCCACGGGATAACCTCCAGACCAGATCCCTACTAACAAATCTAAGCTTGTAAGAGTATAGATACTCTTACGAGAGTCAAATAATTTAATTGACCCGAGTACTCCTTGGTCCCCATCTATTTAATGTTCGTTGAAATTTGGATTTATGATGGCAAGAGGTATTAATAGCGACGAACAAGACCAAGTTCCTCCCCTCTCGAGAAAAAAATAATAATTAAAAATTAAGAGGTCCGCCGCTTTAAATAATTTAAATTTAGCCCCTATCACCCCATCTCACGGATGATCCATGAACACTCACGGACGCCAACTACAAGCTATGCCCAGTACCGCTCAATATAGAAGTAAATTATAGTTTTTTTTAATCTATAATTTTAATGCTATTTTCATTTATTTGTATTCTTCTTCAAATTAAAATCGTTAGTCATGCACATCAATTTTAATGCTACTTTCATATATACACATATATAGTCCCTTTAAAGTGATATTTGTCTATATATATATATATATATATATATATATATATATATATATATAGACAAATATCTGGCTGAAAAGAATGGAGTTTTATATTCATGAAGAAGAAATCGTACTGAATTAAAGAAGGTGGCCGGAAAAAAATAAAGCTAAAACGGAGAAGAAATCAAGCAAGTAAACTCACCGGTATCTTCTATCATATGGAGCGATAACGTACTTCTTCAGGTGTAAGTAACCATCATCAACAACAGTTCCAAAAGCCGGTAAGAGGCTGCTGGAAACTGAGGCTAAGTTCTTTGTGACGTCTCCACTCGAACGTCTTCGAAACGGAAATGGAAACGGTGACCTTGTTTCCGATCCGGACATTATTGGCCGGACCCCTACGTAAATATTAGGCGAAAGGGGGGGGGGGGGGGGAGAGGGAGAGAGGCTCAGAGAGAGGGCTTCGTTCTCTGTATGTACATGACGTCTTCCATTTGTGTCTTGGGCTCTGAATAAGAAAAAAATAGTGCGAGGAGGGTGGCGATGACCTTTCATAGAATAACAATCAATATTGTATGCTGGGAAGATTGTTTTTTTATTAATTTTGGATTTTTCTATATATGTACAGGACGTTGAAAACTATTTTATTAAATAAAATGTGGAGAGTTGACAAAGCTTCGCCTCGGATTTATAAATTTCCGTGCAATTATAGCGGCAAGCGCGCCAATGGCATTTATTTTTATTATTATTATTATTATTATCAATATTCAACAGTAATAAATTAATAATAATACATTTCCTTGCAATTATAGCGGCACGCACGCCTTGGCATCATTGGAGCTCCACCGCCATGTCTAGCAATTACAAGTGAGACTTTATTTATTTATTTATTATTTACTATTTACTGGTGCTGCTACCTGGCAATATATTAAGGGATTGTTTGGAAACGCGGCTGCGGCTGCGGCTGCGGTTGTGTTTTTAAAAATTTTAATTTTTTTTATTAAAATTTAATATGATTTGTATATTTTGGATCGTTTTGATGTGCTGATGTCAAAAATAATTTTTAAAAAATAAAAAAATATTATTAACATGTATTTTGACATGAAAAGTTATTTAAAAAGTATCCACAACCACACTGCCAAACACGCTCTAAACCAATAGCCTGCCAGGAACTCTAATTTTACCGGCACTAATTTTACTGGGTGGAGACATAACTAAAACGAAAGCATCGTTGAAAATCACAGCATAGCTTTTCTACTCTGTAGTGGCAATACTCTCCCGCTTTATCACACACCCGTGCGCTGGTTCACTGAACTTTTTTCTTTTCCGTATAACACCAAACATTGACAAAATGGACTCCACTAGTAAATCACACTTTAGTGCATGTTTAGCTGTGGTTTAATTTATTTTTCACCAAATTCTGAATTAATTTTTTAATATTTTTAAATTATTCTACTAGGTCAATGTAAAAAATAAAATTTTAAAAATAAAATAAAAATTATTTTAATATATTTTTAAATAAAAAATATTTTAAAAAATAATCGGTACCACACTCTCGGATACCCTAAAAGACCAAAAACACATATGGGAGGGAAGATTTCAGGACAAACAACTTTAGGCTGTCTTTATTGGGTATGATAACATCCAATAATGAAAAACATTAAGGTATAATATTTTTTCAAGGTTTATTCAAGATCTGGTGACAAAAAAAATCAGAAGTTCTAAAAAAATAATATTTCCAACGTGTCATCGATGAATTATTATAATAAATTTACGTAAAATTATTATTCTCCATTGATATCCAGGTGTCATCAACAAATATTTAATTAAAAAAAATTAATATTACTATCTAATAACTTAAAACCCACGAACCAAAACTAGGTGGATTTTAGAAAACAATACCCAACATTCCAGACATTGAATCTAAGGAAAGGCTTCCATGCCTAAATTACTGATAATATTAATTGTTATCGAGGGAGGATAACAAAAAAGGAAATTAAAATTTGTAAAAAAAAGAAAAGGGTTGACTACATACTCTTTATCATATCAACATTTTAAATCTTTTATTCAAAAGGATAAAGTTGACTTTCTAAATATATTATTGTTCAAAAATTATATAATAAGCCCAATTATATATATTTTCTCATTTTTTTAACCATATATTTAAATGTTAGGCGTGGATAAGATTTTATATATATATATATATATATATATATATATATATATATATATATGCATGCATGCGCGGGCAATATTATTTTATTTTTATTGCTTACAAGTTACAACCTTCTGCATGAAACATGAAGCCTAGAAGACTTGTGTAGAGGAAAATCAATCCCATGCAGCTCAGCTTGTGCAAAAACAAAAACCTTGGAGCTAATAACCTTTTATGTTCCAAATAAATTATTCTATATTTTTTAACTTCAGGTTTTTTTACAGTAATAACAAAGATCAAGGCCTCTATGCTTGAAAGCATCACATATTAGTTGCAAACTAGTTATCTAGTTGGTGCTTTGCCTAGGTCAGATAAAAAAAATTAATGCAAAACAAAAAAATCAATTGAATTAGATCATAGCATTTTCCATTTTAAAGGGAAAAAAAAAAAAAAAAACCAAGCCTGCATGCCTAGATTGATTTCTTTGTTTTTTTTTTCCATAGGGGCGGATAATATGTTTTTCGTTCTATTTTTTTAAAAAAATAAATAAATAAAGCAACACATCATCTTGAAACCAAGTTTTCAATCATTACAAAGGTGTGGTTGAAAAATTGGGATGTAACGTTTTGGACCTCAAAAACCTGTTTTGACCTGTTCTTATATGAAAATACCTTAAAAACACCTTACAAGCCTTAATACCCATTTTTAACCCCAAAACACCCTAAAATTACTCTAAAAAACAAAAATCAATTGAATTAGAAAAAAACCTAAACGGATCCCAATTTACTTTTCCAGAAACACTACCATCATTTCATCTCTTCTAAAAAAGACAAACTCATTAAGAAATACCGTATTCATTGCCAAAAAATAGCAAAACCAAATATTTTCTCTTTCCTCTACTGTTTTTCGACAACCCTTTCTCTTCTGCCTCAAACTTAAGGACTGGTACAAAGAAATTGATGGAGGCCCGTATAAGCAGTGAAGTAAATGGTTAAATAAAATACAGTTTTGGACTAAAATACATAATTGAAAAATTAAAGGACCAAAAAAGAAATTGAAAAAAATCCTAATGAAATGTTTTTAGAAAAGGCATTGACAACATAATAAAAAAAGGGGTTGTATATTTGTTTTTATGTCAAATTCAGTCCCTTGAAATTTCAATTTTTGATAAACAACAAAACCAAACCCTATCTTGTCAAATCGAACATTAATTTAACACTATAAAATCTTTTCAACACCTTGAGAATCTTATAGGAAGAAATTCAAAATAAATTATGAACTCAAAACCCCATTTAACCCAATTTATAAGGACAATTGAAAAAAAATAACTAGCAAAAAAAAACCGAAAAATATTGCGTGAAAGGATATGATGCAGGCGAAAACATAAATACATTAACAACAAGCACATAAAGATTGAGTTTAGTCGAGAATAGGGTTAGAACACGAGCACCCTAAGTCGTTTTATTTCTAAAATAAAAGCTTAATGTATTATGCTTCTTTAAGAGGTTTAAATCTTCATAAATAAGTCCAAAACTGACCTCTATTAGGTAATAACATCAGAATCCCTAAACAAAAACAAAAATAATAAAAAAATCAAAAGTTATGATCTCTTATTGTCACTATATTAATTTAGAGCGACTAGACCTCTTTTTAGGCTTAACCTTGTCCCACTAATACATAAATGACGCCAAGTGATGCATATTAAAGACATAGAAGTCTTCAGATGGCTAGGAAGGTGACGTATACATGCGTTGTCATTTGTCTTCTACAACACATCGTGAAAACCTATCTTACATCATTCAGCTTATTGTGCTCTCCCACTAAATACATGTCATCAATGAGCACTGCCTACATAAGATCACCCATCTTAAACACCACTCTTCAGTGATGAGCATCAGCTAAAGCCTTATACTTGGAATTGTTGTATGCAATCGTTTTCCTGACCTGCTCATGAATTTCCTGCGAGTAGTCTAGCATACCTTCAACTTGAAAGCTCAATCATTCAATATGAAAGGAACGGGTGCTAGCTCAAGCACTCTAGAAAGGTTCTTCTCGTAGACTATCTCGAATTAACTTAGTTAGGTGATTCGATTCTAAGACTTGTTATAAGAAAATTTTGCTAGCAGCAAGGTCATATCCTACTATTTTTGGCTTATCTTCCACCAAACTTCACAATAAGTTTTTGAGGCTATAATTAACCATCATTGTCTAAAGATGATAAAAACTGTTAAAGTTCAATTAGATGTCTAGCTTTCTTCATAAAATCTTTTAGAAGTTAATCATAAAGTTGAGATCTTTGTCCGAGAAAATAGACTTAGGGATGCCATGTAAGCAAACCACCTGGTTAAAGAAAATGTGGGCTATACGGGATGCATCCATGGTTTTCCAACATGATATAAAATGGATCATCTTTGAGAACATGTCCACAACAACAAAAATAGAATCCATGGCTTGTTAGGCAAGGGGTAAGCCCAACACAAAGTTCATGCTAACATCCAGCCACAAAACATCACAAATAGTAATAGGGTGTACATCATCACATTCCATAAGAACTTCTTGGATCTTTGACAATCAACACATCTTTTCACAAAACTAGATACTTAGCCTTACAACTTACGTAAATAGTAATATGATGATGTTGGGGCCAATGTATTGTCCATGTCAAGGGAATTAGCAGTGCATTTAAAGACAAATTTGACAATTACCTTTTATATTTGTAAATATCTTATTTTTTTTTTTTAGGATACTAGTTGTATGCTAGTTGTTAGGAAAATATGTATATGGTAGGTTAGATATTTTATAGGAGCTAAAGTTTAGCTTGTAATCATATTCAAGATAAATAACAATTCTCTAAAAAAGGAACACAACTTTTCCTGCTCAAAGCTTTCTAAGTTTGTCAGTCACACCTAAAGTGTCCCTTACAGTGCAACTCAAGGATGATATATTCCTGGAAGGAGCAATTCACAATATATAATTGCAAATCACAAAATAAATATCCATTCACAGGCACTCAATTATCTCACTTACCTCCATCCATCAATTATGCATAAATATCCATCGATATCTTCGTGGCACACTTTGTCATGCCTTATTTTTCCCTACTGGTTCTTTACTTTAGCTTTACGCCTGCAATGAAACTAATTAGGCTAGCTGCTCAGATATTAGGAAATCTACTACTAGTTGGTGTATGTTTTTTGGAAATGCAAGAAACATGATTGTCTCTAAGTCATTTACTGAGATCTAGTATCGTGCCATGTCTGCTACTTACTTTAAGATCATTTGGCTTTATGGTCTTCTCACAGAACTTGATTTTTTTTTTGTTCAACCTACACACCAGCATATTAACAACACTAGTTCCATCTGAACTACTATCAATCATGTCTACCATGAACACATAAAACACATAGAGGTTGATTGTCACTCTATACAGAAGGCCTTTGACCATCAGGTTATTACCCTTCCGCATATCACTACTACTCTCTAGATTTCGGATATCTTCATAAGATTCATGACTTGTTAGCGCCATCATTTTCTTGTTAGAAAATTGATGCTCGTGGACTTATTAACATCAATTTGAGAGGGGATGTCAAAGGAATTTGTTGTCTATTTAAAGAAAGATTTGGCAATTACCTTTTATATTTGTAGATATCTTATTCTTTCCCTTGTTAGGATACTAGTTATAGGCTAGTTGTTTGGAAAGTATGTATATGGTAGGTTAGCTATTTTATATGAGCTAAGCTTAACTTGTAATTTTATTCAAGAAAAATATCGATTCTTCATAGAGGAAACACAACTTAACATGTTTACATCCATCTATCCATAAATATTGAAATGCATATCCATTCACAAGCACTAAATTATCCCGCTTACATCCATCCATCAATTCTATATAAATTTGTTTAAATGAAGAATCACCTAAATATAGTTCTCGAAAAGCATCAAATCCTGTCACTTGTGTACATATAGTTATGAGTTAAGCAACTCATCCACTGAGCGTGTCAACCACTTTGTTTAGGCTACCCAATTGGTGTTTTAATGAAAAAATAAACTCCTGCAGAAATAACACTTGCTTTGCAAGCCTACTACCAAGCTTATGTTGCCTATTTATATATTTAAAAGCTTCATTATCTATGATGATAATAAATTCCTTATGTATAATGTAACAATGCCAGTGTCTTAGGGTATAGACAATAGTATAAAATTTCAAATCATATATGAAGTAGTTTTTTTAGTCAAATAACTTCTCACTGAAAAAGAAAATTAGTCGTTCATCCTAGCTAGTAACTCTCAATTTATCCTAAATGCATCACAATTTACCTCAAATAACTTATAGAATTCAGGCAATGCCAATACATGAGTCATCTTTTACTAGGAGTGAGCATTTTCAGTTTGGTCTGGTTTTGGGCTAAAATAAATACCAAACCGAAATGATTTTTTTTCAAGTTTTTGAACGGGAACTGAATCGAAAACTAGTTCAAGCCGACCATGTTATGTTTTTTTCCTTCCAAACTGGTTCATCTTATTTTTATTTTCACAGTTTTGTGCCTATTTTCTGAGAAATCTTGGCTTTCTCAACAAGCTAAACCGGTTAGGCATGCATAATATCTAGAAATCCAACCCCAATTTTCTTTCGTTAGATCCTTGCCTAAAAATTAAACTTTGCGCAAAAGATACACAAAACAAAGGGAAAGAAAAGAAGTCATTTGACTGGAAAAACAAGGGAAGATCAAAAGATATCAATTATTTAAATGTAAAATCAGAACGATATGAAACCAATTACAAATAGTTTACATAGATCCACACCATCTATTGAGTGTGTGGTGTTTTATACTTGATCTCTTCAATAAATAACCAAACTCGATGCCTAATTGTTGTCCTCACAAGACCAACATCAAGAAAAGCACAGAAAAGCCTTTTACTGGTTTGACATAATAATCTTTTTCTGTTACATAGGTATGAAAAATTATATAACAATTACAAGTTTATATGAGAAATAGAAAGAAAAAAGATTAAAAACAAAAGTAAAAGTAAAGACATGCGTGGTAGGAGAACTAAAAGAATTAAAATAAAAAATGAAGAAATGTGTTTCTTTGATTAGAGGACAGAGAAGCATGGAGTAGAGGAACTTAACAATTCTTAACAATTGTGGGATGTGAAGTATAGAGGAAATCAAAGAGACGCAGGGAGCAAAAGGAGAGGGTGGCAGATTATCTTTAGAGAATGCTACTTTAGGTTTAGGGTTACAGAAAAATATCTTATTTATACTTGTTTTTTTTAAGTGTTGGCGTTGAATCGGTTCAGTTCAATCGATTTCAGATTTTGAAAACCGAAACCGAATCAAACCAGAATTTTTTTGTGATTTTTTAATTGGTTAATTTGATTTTTTTTGTTTGGTTCCTTTGGTTATTATTTTTTTAATTTTTTCAGTTTAATTAGTTAGATTTTTTTTTGTTCACCCGTTATGTTTTACTTGAGTAACTGCAAGGTAGCTTCTGCTTCAATCAATGAACTAAATTTCAAATGAATCAAAACATCACACTCATCAGTTTCTTTACCATCGCGCGCCACTACCTAAATTCCAACACGTGCGATTTCTCTCATGGGCGCCTACCTGACTTGTTTAGAATTGTCTTCTATTTCAAGGTTTGTATCCATACGCGTCATAGTTGCGTAGAGTTTGCGCTAATAATATAGCCATCATGCCAGAGATCTTTAGAAAGCTGACTGGTTGTCAAATACACTTCATAGCATGCTTAGAGAGTCAAATATACTATACTTACGGGAACATTTCTTACAAGTTTCTCTCTCATAACATGTTCCTTTCAATGAGGTTTTTTCTTCATTTGAATGCTATTGGAAAGCTTACGTCCTCAAATTGGAAATCGCCTCTACTCGTGTCACTTTCCTCGATAGTTGCCATAAGATCTTGCTTTTGTAGATCCCCGTCTTTATGGAATTATTCTTGCACAAACGCAAGGCAGTTTCTACTCTGCAATTTAACAAAGGGGGTGTGACGAGAAAAATCATGCAGTTACCTTCGCATTGTCCAAGTGTTTAACAGCTTCCTCTTGTGAAGAAAAATTCATGAATAACTGAATACAACACAGTCCAGCAACGTCATGATCATCCTTCTTGATTTACCTGAACCAATGAGTGAACCTGAGTGAACCACAGGCCTGTTTGAAAGGTGATTGAATCAAAATCATAAAGTCAACAATATATCACCAAACCCTTGAAGTAGTCCACAGCTATGGCATAGTACGTACTGCTGGCTCGAATTTCTCCCCGGTGCATCAATATGCTGATGCGAAGTTGACAAAATGGCAAAGAAATGAAGGGTTTCTACTTTTGAAAGGAGTGAAGCCTCCTCCTGTTTCTTCAACTGGGCCACCACTTTCTTTTCATGTTCTGTTTTTCAGGTGCTATTTATCACTTTCTGAAGGTACTTTCATGTCAGGTTTAGGTTACCTCATGTTCTCTTACTGAGCAACTGTTTTTGTCAACGACAATAATGAGAAAGAAAAAAAAAATCTGACAGCATGAACAGAGATGTTGAAATGTAGAATCATGTTGAAAACTAAGATTCACATCTATCTGTGTGGAAAGAATAAACATATTTCAAATACAAGAAAGGTAACTGTGGTAAAAGATCATGCCTTCCAGATATAATCCGATGCCCGAGAAGTTCTTTTTATCTTTAAAAAAAATCTGACAGCATGAACAGAGAGATGTTGACATGTAGAATCGTGTTGAAAACTGAGATTCACATCTGAGTGGAAAGAATAAACATATTTCATGTGGTGAAAGATCATGCCCTCCAGATATAATCCGGTGCCCGAGAAGTTCTTCTTATCTTTTAAAAAAAAGGAATAGAGAAGCGAGCATGAAAAAGAGAGTTCCATTTACCTGAAACTGGCATAGATAATTGAAATGCTTATGAGTTTCAAAATAGGAGCAAATACGTGCAAGGGCTGCAGCAGTATGCTGGTTTACTGCTACATCCTGTTGTTCTGTAGACGCTACTCTTGTCGATATCACTTCTTCAGGAACATTCTGCAAAAACATCTTTTTAGCGTAAAGAAGATAAAAAACAAAAAAAAAGTTCAAGAAAAAGCTGTCATGTGATGACTCTCACCAGATATTATTTGATCACTATTAAATTAATTAGTTAAAAATTCACATGTTTCGATCTGGCAAGACCGCCATTAATTACAGGTATTTCTAGTCTTCCTTAATCCATGCATGTCAGTGTCAGTGGTTTTTTCCCAGAGAAATTTTAAAATTACTTTATTGGAGTAATTATTCTGCCACTGACAAGGAAAGTCAAGTTCTTTAGCAGAAGAAGGATTAAATTTCCTTAAGATTTCAGTTTCTTTCGGATTACGAGTTTAAAATACATGCATGCCCCCATTTTTTATATTTCCTTCTCTGTTCTTTGTTTGGGTCTGTTGTCAAGGCCAATGGTGGATATATTTGTATTTATATCATCATAATAAATATGGATTTAGCTAGTGTGTGTGTGTGTGTAATCCAGAAAGGTGTAGAGTGCTGCCGACAGAAAAAACTACTGTAAACTTTATTCCCAGATGAGTAAAAGATCTCTGCAACCCTATGGGCGTGCGTAGGCAAATTTGCCGAGCCACGTAAATTACGCGCTGTGCGTGCTTGATTTCTATTTTCTTATGGTCTTCTACCTAATCATTCCAATCCTAATAAAAATCCACAGAGAAAAAAAGACGATGGCAGTTGCAGCAAGTCAAGTCCACTGCTGTCCTTCAACACTGAACTAGCATGAAAGAGGATGCAACCCTACGAGCACCAGTACTCCAGGCTAATCACAGCCAGCCGGGCTCACGAAAGTTTTAATGAGGTGATATTAAAAATATTTTTAATTTTTAATTTTTTATATTTTTAAATTATTTTAATAAACTAATATTAAAAATAATTTTTTTAAAAAACTTTAAACTGCAACTAATTCAAACAACCCAAAGCCCAGCTCACGAAAGTTTCAAAAGCCCTCAATATATTGTGAAATCCCTCTCCCTCCCCTGGTTTTCACTTTTTTTTTATTTAAAAATATATTAAAATAATAATTTTTTATTTTTTAAGATTTATTTTTGATATTAGTATATCAAAATATATATATATATATATATATATATATATATATATATATATATGAGAACACTAAAAAAATATTAATTTAAAATAAAAAAATAATTTCTTTTAATTTTTTTCAAAAATAATTTTAAAATATAAAAATAAACAGGCGATTCCACAGCTGCCCGGGAGAAAATTGTCAATACCTGAAACCTTAAAATAAATTTACTTTCTAATAAAAGAAGAAGAAGAAGGCCTCAAGCTAGAATTTAAAAAGCACAAAAGAAAACCAAAGAAAAATCCCTTGACTTTAGCTTTGTACAGATATTCTCTCCCTGCATTGCCCGTCACATCAAGCTCCAATTAGACAAGAAGGGGAATGGCTCTCCAGGCCATCTCAATTATAGAGCCCCATGATCCAAAGGTACTGTTTGTTGGTGTGCATGGAAATATTAAATTGAAAAAAAAATAATTTAATAAAAAAATTAGAAAAGAAATTACTGAGAGAATGAAGACAACGTTTAAAAAATTAAAATTTTTGATTAAATGATAAAATTAAAAATAATTGAAGTTTACAGAAGAGGCAAAATATTTTATTGTGTTAAAAAATAGAAAACAAATATTTATATATCTAAAAAAAACAAATAAATCACATGAAGAAAACCATTTTACTTCTATATTAATCTTAAAAATCATTCGATGAAGGGTAAAAATATCAATTCATCTCTATATTTTATAATAAATTCTTTTTAGGGCTACAATGAATTTCCCATCCGTTAACATATTTTTAGTAAATATATAAGTGCAATAAATTTACAAGGACGAAAAAAAAAAGACTGTCTACAATTAATATTGTTTTGATTTGTCTACGTGTTAAACCACTCGCAGCAAATTAATTTTTTGGTTAATTACAAAATAAAAATGCTAACAGATTTCCATGCCTGAAACTATCAATGAAATATATAAATTGTAGATAATTATTATTGAACATAATCCAGTGTATGAATCATAGTCAAAATTTAAAATTAAATAATGTAAAAGCTGTCTTAATATAACCCAATCGACTTGATAGGTTTCATATAATAAGAAAGAACTATTAAAAAAATTAAGGATAAAATTGATATAAATAAATTTTTTAATCTAACTCTTTATTTATTTTAAATTTGAAATTAAATTATATAACAGTTATGTAATATGATTCAATTAATTTGATAAATTTAAAAATAAAATGAATAATTATGAAACTGATAAAAAAAAAAAGCGGAATTAAAAAAGGAAAGAAAGAGGAGAACAGTGAAGTTACCCAAATAATGAATTTATTTAATAAATGTTATTAAAAGACTCTTTTATTTACGAAAGTGCGATGAAAAGATATGGAATTTCAATAATATCTTTTTAATAAAGGTCTATAATGGATTAAAAATGATCGAAATACTGAATTACTAGTTACATGACCCGCGCGATGCCGCGGGTCAATGGTTTTTGCATAAAAAATATCAAAAAAAAGTCAAGATCTAAAAGTATTAGGTCTTTTTGCAAAACTATACCCAAGAGTCCTGGGTGTGGATGCAACGCCTGACCCAAGACTAATATTTATAATATTAATAATAATATAAAACTTGCATGACCCAAGTTTAAGTGGGTCTTACTGCAATACCAGACCCAATAGTCTTGGATGTGGGTCTGGTTGTAAGGTCATGTCATAAAAGTGTGATAATTAAATAGATTAATTAAAAAGAAAAAAAACCAAAAGGAAAAAAAATTAATGAAGAAAACGTAAAAAAATCTGAATTAACTGGATTAACCCTTCAAACCAGGTTAACCCGTCAAACTTTGGATTCATGTCGTGAAAGTTTGATGACTAAATAGAAAAAAAATTGACGGGTTAACACAAAATTAACTGGGCTAACCCGTCAAACCCGGGATACGTGTCATGAAAATTTGATAACTAAATAGAAAACAAAATTGAACATTAACAAACTAAATTAAACGAAAAAAATTAATTAAAAAAAACAAACAAAAAGACATCAACATTTTCACTGTGGACTCCAGTGTGCAATCCACAGTTAAAGGCATAAAAACAGCAAAAAAAAAAAGAAAAACTAAAAGCATCAGTCGATAACTAAATAAAAAAAATTTTAATATTGATGAACTAAATTAAATAAAAAAATATTAAATAAAAAGAAACAATAAAAGAAAAAAAACTTATAAGAAGAAAAAAATTAATGAAGAAAAAGAAAAAAAAATCTAAATTAACTGGATTGACCCGCCAAACCTGAGATCCGTGTCATGAACAGTGAAAGGCATAAAAAAGCAAAAAAAAAAAAAACTAAAGGCTTTAGCCTTTTCACTGTGGACTGCATACAATATTAAAAGATGAAATCGGAAGAACAAAACTAATGAGGAAAAAGAAAAAAAATCTGAATCAACCTGGTTAACCTGCCAAATCAGGTTAACCCATCAAACCTGGAATTCGTGTCATGAAAGTGTGATAACTAAATAGAAAAATGATTTATTATTAATGAAATAAATTAAAAAAAAGATTAATTAAAAAGAAAAAAGCAAAGAGAAAAAAAACCTATAGGAAGAAAAAAACTAATGAAGAAAAAGAAAAAAATCTGAATAAACTGGGTTAACTCATCAAACCTGGGATCCATGTCATGAAAGTCTGATAATTAAATAGAAAAAATTTAATATTAAGAAACTAAATTAAAAAAAGACAAAAAAAACTAAAGGCATCAGCTTTTTCACTGTGAACTGTATTGTGTAATCCACAGTAAAAGGCTTAAAAAGGAAAAGAGGAAAAAAAAAAGGCACACGCCACAGGTTAAATTTTTTTTCTTGCATAAAAAATATCAAAAAAGGCTAAGATCTAAGAGTGTTGGATCTTTCTGCAAAGATATGCCCAAGAGCCTTTAGTTTAGCTGCAACGCTTGACCCAAGAGTAATATTTATTATATTAATAATAATATTAAACTTACATGACTCAAGTTTATGTGAGTCTAGCTACAACACCGGACCCAAGAGTCTTGAATGTGGGTCTAGCTGCAACATCATGTCATAAAAGTGTGATAATTAAATAGATTAATTAAAAAAACAAAGAAAAAAAACCAACAGGAAGAAAAAAACTAATGAAGAAAAAGAAAAAAAATCTGAATTAACTTGGTTAACCCTTCAAACCAGGTTAACCCGTCAAACCTGGGATTCGCGTCATGAAAGTTTGATAACTAAATAGAAAAACAAATTGACGGGTTAACCCGTCAAGCCCGGGATACGTGTCATGAAAGTCTGATAATTAAATAGAAAGAAATTTAACATTAAAAAACTAAACTAAACAAAAAAAAATTAATTAAAAAGAAAAAAAACAAAAAACAAATTCCGGGTTAACTCGTCAAACTTTAAAAAAAGCAAAGAGAAATTCCAGGATATCTCGTCAAATCAGGTTAACCCGTCAAACCCGGGATCCGTGTCATGAAAGTCTGATAACTAAAAAAAAAATTAACATTAACAAACTAAACTAAACAAAAAAAATTCATTAAAAGAAAAAAACACAAAGAAAAAAAGCAAAAAAAAAACCCATAATGGCATAAAAAGCAAATAATAATAATAAAACAGAAGAAAAAATTAAAAATTAGAAAAAAAGCTTACCGTTTCACTGCGAACTGCACAGTGAAATACTGAACAATTTTAGTATATGTTATTAATTAAAAAGAAAAGAAAAAAAATTCGGGTTAACTCGTCAAACCAGGTTAACCCGTCAAACCCGGGATCCGTGTTATGAAAATCTGATAACTAAATAAAAAAATAAAATTAATAAACTAAATTAAACAAAAAAAATTCATTAAAAGAAAAATACACAAAGAAAAAAGCAAAAAAAAAACGCATAAAGACATAGAAAAAAATAAAAAGAAAAAAAAGAAAAAAAAACAGAAAAAAAAAAGAAGAAGAATGCTTAGCGTTTCACTGTGGACTTGCAAAAAAAAATTAAAAACAAAAAAAAACAGCTTATCGTTTCACTGTGGACTGCACAGTGAAACACTGAACAATTTTAGTATATGTTATTAATTAAAAAGAAAAGAAAAAAAAATTTGGTTTAACTCATCAAACCAGGTTAACCCGTCGAACCCGGGATCCGTGTTATGAAAATCTAATAACTAAATAAAAAATTTAACATTAATAAACTAAATTAAACAAAAAAATTCATTAAAAGAAAAATACACAAAGAAAAAAGCAAAAAAAAATGCATAAAGACATAGAAAAAAAAACAAAAAAAAACAAAAAAAATAAAAACAGAAAAAAAATAAATAAAAAATAAAAAACAGAAAAAAACGAAAAAAGAAAGAAAGAAGAAGAGTGCTCAGCGTTTCACTGTGGACTTGCACAGTGAAACACCAAGTAATGAAAGTTTGATAACTAAATAGAAAAAAAATTTAACATTAAAAAAAAATTCATTAAAAAAAATAAAGAAAAAAAACAACTTAAAAAAACAAAGCAAAAGGCAAAAAAAGAAAAGAAAAAAAATTGTTTTAAAAAACAAAGCAAAAAAAAAAGACAGCTCAGCGTTTCACTGTAGACTGCACTCGAAAAAATAATTAATTAAAAAGAAAACCAGAAAAAAAAATCCAGGTTAACCCGTTAAACCAGGAACCCGTATTATGAAAGTTTGATAATTAAATAGAAAAAAATTTAACATTAATAAAAAAAATTAAACAAAAAAATAAACAAAAAAATATTCATTAAAAAAAACAAAGATGAAAACAGCTTAAAAAAAGAAAAAAAAGCAAAAAACCAAGAAAAAAAAGGAAAACCAGAAAAAAAATCCGGGTTAACCCGTCAAACCCGAAACCCGTGTTATGAAAGTTTGATAACTAAATAGAAAAAAATTTAACATTAACAAAAAAAAATAAACAAAAAAATATTTATTAAAAAAAATAAAGAAAAAAACAGCTTAAAAAGAAGAAAAAAAACAGTTAAAAAAAAGCTAAAAAGAAAAAAAAAAAAAAAACTTCTCATGTTTTACTGTGGACTGCACTGTTCAATCCACAGTAAAACACTGATTTTTTTTAGCTATTGTTATAATTATAATATATTTAATGCATATAAATATGGATATATTAAATTTTTCTTATTACATCCACGCACACAATAAATAATTGAATATATATATATATATATAAAATTTAGATTTAAAAACATATTAAGGTTAATAAAATTAGTCTGCACACTGGTTACTCGCGATTTTCAACACAAACAAAGGCGATATAAAAGCAAATGTCCAAAACGATTGCGTTTAGCTGCAAAACAACAAAAACGCGGCGCCTTACAAAAAGGGAGTCCTCCTAGTCCAAAAAAGAGATGGCCTGAAATTAACTAATCAATAACCCTAGAAAAGGTAAGGTAACCCAACCACGATCCTTACACAGTTAACAGGTCAGGCCAGTAAAACTCATTTAGGCGGGAAACAAATCCCCAAAATTTTACCCCCTTCCCATCCCCTCTCTCCGCCAATCCCCTCTTCCATTTCACTCTCTCTGCAAAATGATCCATGGCGAGAAGGCAAAAGACGTTGTCGTTTTGAACGACGATCCCTATTTCGAATCGGAAATCGACAAGATTCGTGGCCGCTGGGAACTCGCTTCGATTCTTAATTTTTTGAGCGTAAAATCAACAATCCTTCTTCTTCTTTTGAAAAAGCCTCTTTTTTAAATAAGTTCGTATATAATTTTATTTAAAGATTTGAAATTGGGATTTTCTTTACAGATATTTGAGCCAGTCCTTGGGGTTGATTTGAAGTTAACAGCAGAGGAGATTGAGAGTGGTCTTGTTAAACCTAATAAATCACTTGCTCAGCTTCACGTTAAGCTATTAAAGGTTCTGGGGGGGGGGGCCCCCCCGGCGGGGGGGGGGGGGGGGGGCCCCCCGATCGGCAATTCCCCCCCTTAATTTCTTCAGAAAATTGATAATAGTCTTTGATAGTTTAAGAATTATGAATTTGCCCCTCTTTTTGTAGACTTTTGCAGTTTTGCGCCTTGTATGTTTTGGGACCTTCTCATTACTCCATAACATATATACTAAAGAATAATTTGTTTAGAATAATTGATAAAATAAACATACTATTTTGTATCTTATAATTCGGTTTTATTGTAATAATCTTGCTTAAATATAATATTATATAATAATCAAGTAATGAAACTTGTGTAATAATACCTATCAAAATAGTATTTTTATTTCTCTCTTAAATCACGAATCTTAGCTCCTCGCTGCTGCTTACAAAATATATTTTGCTCACTTCTAATTAATTATCCTTTATCATAACTGTGTGGATGATAATATAATTTTTTTTGTGTGAACCAGGGTATTCCAGGCTTCGCCCAGACTAATTCCCGCCCCGGGTGGCAAGGGCTCCCCAAGAAACCGGTTACAGACGAAGAGAGGGGATGATAATATAATTTGAACTTTATCCATAATAATTCAACCCAACTATATCAATAACGATTTAATTCAATTTGAATAAATAAATATTTTTTTAATAATTATTATACTTGAATATAAATATTATATCAAACTCGACTAAATATTAATTATCAAACTCGACTGGAAATTCACCAAAACCTAACCTGATATACATATATATATATATATATATACACACACACACATTAACTATTTAGTTATTTATTGAATAATAAATAATAATAGATAATATATACTGAAATGAATATCCGAAACTCATTAAATAATTTATAAATATTTAATTTTTTTATCCCGATAAATAATAAACAATTACCACTATCATTTCTATCCGTGTACAGCATGAATCCCCCAAGTAGAAATAATAATAATAATAATAATAATAATAATAAATGAGCATCTAGCTTACTTGACCAAATAAGATGTGTTAAGGAGTAAACGCAAGCAGAGTAGTAGTTCGTGTATCTCTTGAGTTAAGAAGCAATCCCAAGTCAGAGTTAGATAACCCGCTCGTACACACAGTAACTTTTGCGACCGCATGGCATCGGCTATTGTTATAGTCTATACAAAAATGGGTTCGACAACAACTTTGAACCATCTCCACTCAAGTAGTCATAAATATATCGACATGTGCTCTGCTTTCCTCTTCCACTTCTCTTTTAATCTTAGTTTTTAAACTCGACTTGAGAGTTTTGAAAGGATCATTTAAAAAAAAATCAAAATAACATCGTTTTAATAAAATAAATAATATATTTTTTCTTAAATCTAGCCTCATTTCAATTTCAGATCGGCCAGATACTGGATCAACTTACCAGGTCGGGTTAAATTTTTAAAACTATGCATTGATTGCTAGCTACCGTACGCTTTATAACAAGCCTATCACACGATTAGCAAAGTAACATGATATTATGTGGTACGCCTGATATAAAAAATATGTTGATATATAATATGATTAATGTTAAAAATAAATTTTAAAAAATAAAATAATATTATTTTAATTTATTTTTAAATAAAAAATATTTTAAAAAACAGTCTTCCTAACGTTTCAAATGAATAATACATTGAATCATCAGTCTATTCTAATAAGAGTAATCCAGGCAAACAGGCCGAGCCTTTGTTACACTCTCTTTGGATCCTGTGTTGATTTCTCCCTCAAGGCAAGATGGTATCCTCCGGGCCTTACGCGGCCCAGCCTCTTAATGATTTTTATCACAGAATTTGTGA
>Ga0325411_1003146_pt1 | contig 18582 bp, 7 predicted proteins | sample PopdelMetagenome_13_FD_206181 | JGI IMG/M metagenome (GOLD analysis project Ga0325411, IMG submission 206181) | Populus deltoides microbial communities from Bellville, Georgia, United States - Xylem-PdIQD-R4 | ecosystem: Host-associated > Plants > Phyllosphere > Stem > Wood/Secondary xylem...
AAAAAAATCCAATATTATTTGATTTTGGTTTTAAAATTCTATAATCTAATGAGCCAGACCAAACCGATTCAACCAGTTCTTTTAAAAAATTATAAATATCAGATTTTCTTCCAAACCCTGCACCAAACCAAAAGGGTAGCGGCCCCAGCCAGCCGACTCGTCTCTCATTTCTGATCTGTGTCTTCCCTCCTCTATGTAGTGTCTACGCATGCTGGCAAATAATTAATTACTAGCCATTCCCTTCTCTTCTCTTCCACTCTTTTTATTATTATTATTATTATTATTATTAATTGCTGGTGAGTTTTCCACTCCTTCCCTGGCACTAAAGAAAGCAGTTTACAAGGATGAAGAAACTTTAAATCAATTGCGTTTTCTTTTCTTCATGACAGAGTTCGCTTTCTGTTTTAGGGAAAGAACACTGAACATCAGTGCAGTAATGAGTCGTATCTTTTGACTTTATTTCTGGAAATACGATGTTCCTTTTTCCTTAAGAATTAATCACAATACTTCTTTTTCTTTATATATATAGAAAACAGTAAATTTCACTCTTCGAATTTATTACAAATCTGCAGATGATCAGGAAATTGAAGCGAAACGCATAAATTCAACAAATTCTTTGTTTCATTTTAAATCTGCAAGGACAAGTTTGTGTCAGCATTATATTTAATTGAGATTACAACTAAAGCTAATAGAAACTAGTTTTTTTATATATATGATTATAACTAAAGAAAATTCTGCATTAAGAAAATATAAAGAGCTTCGTATCTGTCGTAGCATCAATGCAAGGACAATGGTACCGAATCAACAATTTAAATGACAGTGATGGTCATTGTAAGGTCACCTGAGATACAAATCAAATGTCATGCAAACTTAATTACCCAAGATGTGAATTTTCCATACCACTGAATCACTGATAAAAGCACTTTGTTTGAAAATATTCTGAAACTTTAATTTCTCAGTAGCTAGGCCTACAGATAATAATTTATTTGAAAGAGATAGAACTAATAAAGTGATTGAGAGTGAAAACAGGGTGAAAGTGCCACTCTTCTAGCCCCTGTACCTGGACATGTCACTCCACAAACTTTGTCAAGAGGATTATCAACCTCACTTTAAACTCTATCCTCCTGTAAAACAGAATTATACCTCTGTATATCAACCTCACATTTCATTGGATTCGGGCAGCAAAAATCGATTTCTCTCCATAGATCTTGAAAATTGTTGTAGCATGTCTATCCTCCAAACTTGTTTGAGTCTCATTACCTTCTTCTTGAGATCATAAGCTTGCGTGGTGCAAATGACATCAAAATATATTGTAGAGATAGCATCCCATACGGCTGTCCCCGTTGGAAATTTGATGTAGTTACTTTGGATCCATTGAATTAATCAGTCATCCCTTCACCTCTGCATTTTCTATTCTCAAAAAAATCCCTATAATCCCTCTAAAAAAAATCTTCTTTTGACGACTCACGCCAACACCCAGCACTTAAGAACAAATAGATCACTGTTTACATGTTCTTAAATTGATATGTTAACCTCATAGAAACTTCTCAATATTTAAAAAGTACCTGAACTAGTCTAAAAAGCTGAATGGTTCATCATAAACACATGATGATGTGATGGCTCTTCCACAAATCTGCAATTAGTAAGTTGAACTCCCGGTAATTACGTTTCAAAAGCTGACTAAGGGATGATAGTCCACCCAACAGCTTGAATAATTTAAAGCAAAGGTAAATTATAAATACAATTAAACACAATCACTAATTAACAGCTATCAATGCAATTTTTTCAATACATGCATCCAAAATGAAGCCCAACAGTACTATTGCCAGTAGAAACTTATTTATTTAAGTTAATTTACTTAAATAATTATGGACACAACATAACAAAAGCTAGTACTCTTTTTCCATGCTTAAACTGATCTCATTATTTGATGGTGGTTGACCAATCCTCTTGACCATCGGTTTGTGCTGGCAAACTTCTTGGAAGTGAATCAAATCCTTGCTGTGGAGTTGATGCTGTTAAAAAAGACGTAATAGCTCAAGCTCTCGCTCTTCGCGCTCAAGCTCTCGCTTTTTACGCTTTTTACGCTCAAGCTCTCGCGTATAATCTGCTGCAATCTTTTCAAGTTCTTTAAACTCCTTCAAAATAGCAATATTGTTTACTTGACATAAGTAATTAACAAATATTTGATTATTCTATGAAAATTATTCTTATTTAAAAATAGAAATTACGAGTCTCATGAATTTCGATTTAATTTCTCGTTTCAATAAATATGGAGAAGGTAATTTGACTGATACTAATTGATTAAAACTTGCTATCAAATTAGGTACAATCTTGCTTTCAATGCATGCATGTTGTTCGAAGTACGCAAATTAAATGCAACCTTGATTAAGGGGTGTTTGTGAGTGTTATAATAATTGGTTTTTAAAATATTTTTTGTTTGGAAATATATTGAAATAATATTATTTTTTTTATTTTTTTAAAATTATTTTTAACATCAGCACATTAAAATGATCTAGAAATACAAAAAAAATTATTTAAAGTAAAGAAAAAAATAAAAAATTTAAATTTTTTTAAAAATATTTTTAAATCACAAAAATAAACAAGATTTAAATAAAAGAATGTGTGGTGTAAGAACTTGTGCAACACTGGATTAAGAAAATGTAAGTAAGGTATTTCTGAAAATAAAACAACATAACATGAATATCAAAAATAGCTTATAATATTAAGATTATTAGTTAGACAGACTATTAAAGACATTGAATTTAGCGGAAGAGAAAGAGTGGCAAAGTACAAAGCATGGAAAATTAACAGGTCATTAATGTCTTTTCCTTAGAAAAAAAAACAGAGAGAAAACCTTGTAGGATAATATAAAAAAAAAATATTATGTTTGCAATTAGAGGTACCTACAATTATCTTTACCAAAAGATGCATTCGTTATTATAAAATTTATTAAGGACAAAATGGTCCAGACATGTTTTTTTGCTACAGTGTCATAACTGATTTGCCCTTGAAAACAAGAAAAATAGGCTTTGGGCAAGGGGGCTCTTTTATCTTTTGCAAAAACAAAAACAAGGTTTAAAGTATTGAGATGGAAATGAAACATACCTCATCGGTACTCCACCCTGACATGGCTGTACTACCTTTCAAATATTCTTCTTCCTTCTCCTCCTTGTGATATTAATTGAATTTATTATCAAATATTCAAGTAGTCATCAGTTAATAAGATCAAATATGTAATATTAATCATTTATTCCAAAAAAAATTTAGACGCAAAGGCATCAATATTACAAAAACAAATATTAAAAAGACACCAATGATTTATTGTGCTTCTAAACATATTGTTTTTACTATTTTACCTTTATTAAAAAAAATAGTTATGTTTGCAATTAGAGGTACAATTATCTTTACCAAAGAATGCATTAATCATTATAAAATTTATCAAGGACATAATGATCTCGATATATTTCTTTTACTACAGTGTAATAACTTATTTGTCCTTGAAAGCAAGAAAAACTAGGCTTCGGGCAAGGAGCTCTTTTGTCTTTTGCAAAAACAAAAACGGTATGTTTACATTCATACCCTTTGACCCTAAAAAAATTAAGATTATTAGCGAGGGTGTTTTTGTCCTTTTGATATGGTTTTGTTGTAATTCTCAAGTGGTGTCAAGGGTATTTGGGTATTTTAATATGCATAAATTATTATTTAAATTCGAAGATGGCTAGCTCGTGTTTCGGACAAGCCAACAAGTTGGCGCCTCTAGCCTCTTTTTGGGTGGTGCATGTGATGCCCAAATTGCACCGAATGTTGCCTTTCAAGAGGTGTTTGTTGCACCTCACCACTCCTATCACAGTGGTGAGGCGCGTGTTCACGGTCGGACACGGAAGAGCATTGGATGCAAGTTTTTCCCTCCCTCTCTCTCTCCTCTCTCTCCTCCGAGAAAATGGTGTTGGCCATTGCAAAAAAAAACAAGAAAGCATGACTCTGTTTGTTAAGTTAAATTAGGTCCTCGTTTTTTTATTGCAATGTATTTGGTCTTAAATTATTTATTGAGTTAATTTTTTTTTTCAATTTCATCTCTTGGCACTTGATTTTTATATATGATTTGGTTCTCATTTTTTTAATTAAAATGTATTTGGTCTTGAATCATTTATTGAGTTATTTTTTTTTATTTCATACCTTTACACTTGATTTTTTGTATTAGATTTTATTTTCATTCTTTTAATTATGGTGTGTTTGGTCTTGAATCCTTGATTAAATTAATTTGTCTTTGAATTTCGTCCCTTGATATTTTTTTGTATCAAATATGATCCTCACTCTTTTTATTGTTAATTTTAGTTGTTCTTATCCTTTTCTTTATGGAAATTGTTTCTCAATTTCATTCCTTATAATTTTCTTTTATTTTTTGTGTCAAATTTGGTTCTCTTTCTTTTCAAGTCTATATTTTTTAAACCACTTTTTTTTAATTTGTTTTTTCAAGTTTATCTCTAATTATTTTGGTTGGTTGGGGATTTTGCATTGTTATTTTTTTGGATTTACTTTTTATGTTGTAATCTGTCCTCATATTCCATATCACCAGTTCTTATAATTGAATCGAGTTGGCTTTAGTCATTTAAAAAAGAATAAAAATTGCATCCATCATCATTAAGTTTGTTTGAAATTGGTTTTCTTTTATTTTTTATTCTTTTGTGAATATGATTTTTCTTTTTAATATTTCTTTTCAATTCAATATTTGATGATAATTGAAATTTGACCATCAATGTTTTGATTTTTTATTTTTTATCCTTCACTTTTTTTAACTTGTTTTAATTTTTATTCAATTTCATCCTTATATCTATAATCTTGATTTTTTTATTTTTTTAAGATTTGGTCCTCATTCTCTTGGTTTTTATTTTTTAATTTGGATTCATTTGTTAATATGTTTTTTATTTCAATTTTGCCATTCAATTCAAAATTTTTGTTTATCCTTTTAGTTTTTTTTTCTTTTCAAATGAGGTCCGTACTCTCTCAAATGCTTTTTCTAATCCTTTAAATTTTTTATTTCATCATTCGATACTTTATTTATAGGTATTTGATCTCCTTGGTTTTTTCTATTTTTTCTATGCCATATCCAAGAGTATATCTGGGACAATTATCGGGTCACAGGTCGAGTGGGTTGACTTGAGTGAACCTAAGTCAACTAAATCTTTTTTGTGGTATAAAAAATTCAAAATGATACCATTTTGAATTAAAAAAAAAAGGAGGAAAATAATCGATAGGTTTTAACCTTATTTTGATTGGATTTTCCACGAGTTAACCAAAACATGGTTCAACCCAGGTTTTTGGTTGTCTTACAGTTGATTAATGTTCTATAGGTTTATTTTAATGATCGTTATTTTTTTATTTTCCCTTTCAATCAGGTTTTTCCTATCTCATGATCCACGTAGGAGGTTTATTCGGGTGACCTAGGTTTTTTCTAATGTCACTTTTTCATCCTTTTTTATCTTGTCCTTCAAATTTCAATTATTTTTACAACTAAACTTTTTTTTTCTATTTTTCTTTATATTGAGTTATCATATCCATTTGGTTCTACTCGTGGGTTTTGACAACCACACTTGTTTTTGCTCATGCTTTGTTTTTTAATAATTTTTTCATTGATTTTTTTTTCCTGATTTTATCTTTCTACATTTTTATTTTAAGGGATTGACGATCATTATTTTTTTAGCTTTTTTTCTAAGGTGTTGAGTCTTGGATTTTTTTTTTTTGTTCTTTAAAATCTAATAACAGTGCTTGAACATTGTTTTTTTTACTATAAAAAAAATCAACCCGGCCCACAGCAAAGCATCAGCCCACAACACACCTTATGTCTGATTTGTTACTAAGGCCCCGTTTGTTTGCTGGAAAGTAGTTTCTTTTTGGAAAGTGAATTCCGGGAAAGTGAATTATTTTCTGATGTTTGGTAGTGTAATGGAAAATAAATTGGAAAACACTTTCCAGTGTTTAGTTATGTCATGAAAAATAAGCTGGAAAATAACTTACTAATGTTTTATTTTTCTCAAGTTTATTAAAACAATGAGGAACAAATCTTACAAATTAAAAAGTTGAATGAGAATGAAATTGAAAAAAAATATATTTTCATAAATTATCTCAAATAAAATAAATAATAATCAAAATAATAGAGATCAAATCTAAAAAATTTTAAAAAATAAAAGATGAAGAAATTAAAATAATAATAATTAACATTTCATAAATTATTTCAAATAAAATAAGTAACAATCAAAAGAATGAGGACCAAATTTGATAGATAAAACATTTCAATAAAAAAATGATAAGGAAAAAGCAAATAACAATTATAAAAATAATGACCAAAGTTAATATAAAAATTAAATTTTAAGAGATAAAATTGAAAAATAAATATTCAAAACAAATTATATATAGCAATCAAAAGTTTGAGGATCAAATTTGATATAATCAGCAAATAATGACATTTCTAAATTTTTCACAACATCTGGAAAGTGTTTTCCGCCCCAATTTTTCATGAAAATATTTTCCTAAAAACTAAGCCAAATTTTCCTTTGACTGGAAAGTGTTTTCCGTTGATCAACTTTTCTAATGGCAAACAAACACAAGAAAGTTTGGAAAGTGGTTTCCCGAAAACCACTTTCCGGAAAACAAACATAACCAAAAGGAAAAATACTTTCCTGGAAACCAAATCAAATTTTTCTTTGACTGGAAAGTGTTTCCGTTAACCAACTTTTCTAATGATAAACAAACACATTAAAGTTTGGAAAGTAGTTTCCCAGAAACTACTTTCCAGAAAACAAACATGGTCTAAAAATAAATTCATTTTATCAAGTATAAAAAACCAACTAGGCTGGACACTATAATTGTACTGACCTGTAAAAGTTCTACCGTCCATTATTTGAAAGGAGATATGCATGGGTGTACTATTTTTTTTCATGGTAGGTAATACAATCAAACAATTTGAATATAAAGGTAGGTAGAGTATTATGTATCTGACCTATATATTGGATCTCCATTTTCAAATTTACATGTATATTTAATTATTATATATATTATTTAAGAATAATTTTGTGAGATAAGGGTAAAGTATTTTGATTTTTTTATGGACAATAGACTTTTTTTAATGAAAATATACCATGCAAAGAATTGTATCATGAATCTTTATCCAATAAAAATAAGTATGGAAAATTAAAAATTAGCTTCGATTGATGTTAATGCAAGTATAGAATTTAGAAGCAATCCAGAAAGGGAGAGTTAAATCTTTATTGCCATCCCAAGCAAGGTGCCTCTAATAGTGAATTTTTATCATTCACATAACTTGGTTTAAAATCAATATATTGAATTTTATTTTTGTATCTATAGATTAATTAATGTTATGCTTATACTCATATAGCTTAAACTTTTTTCAATATTATCCCTCTAGTTTTTAAAATTATCAATGTTACCCTAATCGTTAAAAAGCTTACTGTTTAAAATTGGTTTTTGAATTTTTTTTTTTGAAAATGTTTTTAAGTGCTTTTATGCAAACAATAACACCTAAGGGTATATGAGAGGAAGTAAAAGAGAAATGTAAGGAAAATTGAAAGTTTTGATAGTTATTTATAAAAAAAGAAAAAAATAGAAACTATAAATTAAAAGGTTTTAAAGTATTGAGATGGAAATGAAACATACCTCATCGGGACTCGGCCGTGACATAATTGTAGTCCCTTTCAAACATTTGTCTATAGCCCCGAAATATTCTTCTCGCTCCTCCTTTTTGTTTTCGTTGAAGATTGCGGTGAAACATCAATCAATTTATTGTTAGAAATTGGAGTAGTTACCGGTTAATAGAAGCAAATATCTAATATTAATTATTTATTCCAAATTTTTCAATTAAAATCACTTTATTAATAAAATGAAGAAATCGAAATGAATTAAACAAACATATGTTCTTTCCATGGACTGATTTGTTATTTTATTCTGATGTCTAAAAAAATATAATATCTATCTATGTACTTGAGAAGGATTTTTGGTATACTTACCCCTTTCAAATAAGAAATGCCTGATCTTTTATATTCGTACTGTTCGCTCAAGCCAAGATGTAGCATGAGAAGGGAGACATGAGTGAGTAACTCTCCACCTCTTCTTAGTTGTTGAGTATGTTCTTTCCATGGACAATGAGCTGCTGCATATGCAACCATTTCTACCCAAACTTCCTTTATGATCTCCCATCGCTTCTCAGGTGCCAATGAAAGCAATTGCCTGGCGAGCACATCCACACCACGTAACACTGACTTTTCTGTTTTCCAGATAAATTGAGACCCTCCATCATAACCACGTGATTCACTATTGCGCAATTCTCGCAAGGTACGTTGATATCCCTCATCATCAGGACCGCAATCTTTTAGACGCCACAATTCTTGCAAAGTACGTTGATATTTTCGACCCCGCAATTCCCCATCTTTTAGACCCCGCAAGTCTCGCAAGGTTTCTTGATATTCCTCATCATCACCGAATCCTTTAGAGAGCATATTTGGTCTTATCACCAAAAGATACATCATGTATTCAGATAGACATCTTCCATCTTCTGTGGAGACATTGCTTCCATCTTTATCAGCACGATAACAAATATCTGTTGCTAGATACCAGACAAGAATGCTCCGACTGAATTCTACTTCAGTCGTGCACCACTTATAGTCCTGTAACAGTCCCTCTCTTTCTAGCACACCATCTCCCCTCTGACCTATTATTTTACTTCTGATGTTTTTATCAACGACATTCAAATCTTCCTTAATCTTCCGAGCTTTCTCTCGAAGATGTCTGAAAATAAGACCTTGCAGTTCTCCATTCAAATCTTTCCGATTCACATGCATCTGCCTCATCATATCATCGATTCCCAGGAATTCCAAACATCTATGTGGCTCTCTTTCAAAGGAAGAGCTTATCAGGTTATACTGTGATATGGATCTCGACCACCTCTCGCTTTTAGTTAACTTCCTTAGCTGAGAATAAATTGCACTGGTCAGGGCGTTCCCTCCTTTATCAATCAACCAAATCATTGTCCAGTCAGACAAAACAAGGCATAAAAAAGCATAAAACTCGAGAAAAACAGCGGCCGCAAACAATAAATACGTAATTGCAATGTCGGTCGTTGAGTAGTCATGCTTGTCAACCTTGACCTGGAAGGTAATAAACGCAATAACAGAGAGCAGAGAGCTGATACAGCGAAGAATGATTCCGCCACGGGAGTAAATCAGAGGCGCTTTAGTATAAAGCATATCATATATCAATCCAAGCTCAGCCTCTACCACCTTGAAGGCACCGTCTGCTTCATTCTTGGAAATCAGCTCCCGGCTTCTTATTAGTTCATCAATGCCAGGGACAAGATCCTGCATCGCAAACTTGGATATATAAGAAAAAACATAAGCTTGAAGAAGATAATCTCGCTGGAGGTCTTGTGGATTTGATATTCTCGTACGATGACAAGAACCCCAAAAATCTGAGAGAGAAGAGTTTTTCAAACTCTTGGAGCATGAAGACCAGAGCACCCAAGTCCTCTCTGCGTACTTTACAACGCCAACAACGAACACTGGGATCGCTATGAATGAGAGGATACCGCTACCCCAAGACCTTGAGAAGACATAAAAAGCCACTCCGACTTGGATGACAAGACCAAGTAAATGCCTTAACCACAACTCGTTATCTTCAATCGAGTATGCAGTGATTGTGTCTGGGCCACCAAGGTGCAGGAGTAGAAAAGGTGCCCAAAATGCCTGGATGGAATTGTTTGCTTTCTCTGAACTGTCACCTGATGAATCTCCTAGGCTCCTGGCTAGAGTACCCAGTGCAACAGTTGCCACCATGTCTGCTGATAGGTATGCAGACCAAACGAGAATCCTGATCCAGATTCTGCCACTGGTCTTTCGCCGAGACCCAAATATGATGAGGATGGTTTGTAGTAAGAGACTAAGCAAAACCATTCCTCGAATCTCCCAATTGTTCCATAAATTTAAGACTTTTTCAGGCAATTTTTTAAGCATTGTCATCTTTTCCCCAACTGTGGAAACTAGTTCTCTCGATGAACCCTTGAAAAAACAGTTTTGTAAGAGGAAAAGGTAAATGTGGATATCTTTGAAAAAATCTCTTAAAATGAACAGCGAAAATTAAAGACTCTTATGAGAAAAGAAGAGGTGCAGATGGAGGAAGACAGTGAACAATTCTGAAGCCTTAGGCAATTCTGAAAAAAGCACAGCCACCACAATTCTGAATGCAGATGGAGGAAGACAGTAAACAACCACTGCCGTTACCCACATCAATTCACCGTCATGAAGTCTTCCTCCCTCAGTGATCGATTAAATGCGATATGGTTTCATCAAATTTGGGTTTCTTTTGATTTATGGGAGGTTCTTGAGATGGGTTTATGTTGGATTCTATAGCCGTAGAAAAACTTTTCAATAATTGTTGCCTCGGACTTGACAAATAGTCATGCATTGCTGTTAAACAAAGACTTGTGCAGTAAGAAGGCATTGACCATATAAATAATTGTTGCCTCGGACATGACAAATAGTCATCCATTGCTGTTAAACAAATAATTGTTGCCTCACTCGCGATATTCTTCCTCCTTTACTTTTGTTGAAAATTGCAGGCCCACACGCAAAGCCTTTATTAAATGGGCCAAGCGCTGGGACAAGACCTGGTCTTTTCCTTCTTCTTTTTTTTTTTTTTTTCTAAATGTTGTTTTTTTTATTAATGTCTTTTCTTAATATATGTTTTTTCAGAATGATTTTTAAATTTATATTTAAATTAACACATCTTCTCTTTTTTCTTTCTTTATTTATCTTCATTTAAATAGCAATTATTTTTTATTATTTTGTATGCATTTAATTTTTAAAGAGATTATTTTAATTCATATATAATTGTTTTTATGTTTTAAATAACAAATATTTATTTTTGGATAATATTTCTAATATATATAACCTTGCATAATTTTTTTTTTAATTCAATCAATTTTATGTTTGTCTATTTATATTAATTTTTGAATAAATAAAAATTTCATTACCATCTGTAACTTTTTTTATTAACACTTATGATTTTTTTTATATACAAAAATGCATTGGAAAAGCTTTCATATATAATTGTTTTAAGGAAAAAAATTGATCTATGACAAAGCGCGGATCAAATAGCATCATAAAATTTTCTAAGGTTTATAGTGCCTTTAAAAAGGCTAGAAAACTAACCTAATGTGAAAAAAATATCAAACCACATCAATCCATCTAATTTTCCTTTTTTGCTACTCTTTGTTTAGTTTATTCTTTAGCACTCGTCTTATTTACTATTTTTATTTATTTGAAATTGTATTTGACTTAAAAATATTAAATTAATAATTTTTTAATGTTTTTTTAATTAATTTGATATGTTAATATTAAACATAAAAAAATATTTTAATATATTCTTGAATAAAAAATACTTAATAATAAATTGCTACCTACCTTTGTTTTTGCTTAATTTAATTTGTATGTTGTTTTATATTAAAAAAAAGCGCAATAGAAGAAGAAGGAAGGTACTAATTTAACGCATAGCCTTTTCTTTTCTTTTTTATTCCTTGATATGTCACATTCTGCAGTAATTTATATTTGTTGATACTGCCAGTGAAAGTAGTCGGGTAACAATTTATAACATGTTTGTATTATAATAATAATTATTTTTTATTTAAAAATATATTAAAATAATATTTTTTTTATTTTAAAAAATTTATTTTTGATATAACACATTAAAATAATCTAAAATTATTAAAAAATATTAATTTAAAATAAAAATAATAAAAAATCTGAAAATACTTTTACAACATAAAAACAAACTGTCACTTAGAAAAGTGATTTTTTATATATATAAAATTTCAAATGGTAGGGGTTAAAAAAAACAAAAAATCAATTAAATTGAAAAAATAAAAAAATTAATTGAAAAAACCAAGTTGAGAAAAACAATATCAAATTAACCAATTAAAAATTAAAAAACAAAACCAGTACGATTCGGTTTTAGTTTTAAAATCTTAAAATTTAATGAACATGATCGGACCAAAAGGCTAACTAAGGGACGATAGTCTATCCACCAGCTTGAACAATTCAAAGCAAAGGTAAATTATAAATACAATTAAACACAATCACTAACAGTAACAAGACAAGAATTAACTATGTAAGAAGATGGTCATCAATGCAAAATGAAGCCCAACAATGTTGCTAGTAGGAACGTATTTAAGTTATTTCACTTAAATAATTATATATGGACACAACATAACAAAATCTACTGCTCTTTATTCCATGCTTACACTGATCTCATTATTTAAGTTAATCCCTTGATCATTAGTTTGTGCTGGCAAACTTCTTGTAAGTGAATCAATTCCTTGCTGTGGAGTTGATGCTATTAAAGAAGATCTCAGTTGCTCAAGCTCTCGCTATGTATCTGCTATACTCTTTTCAAGTTCTTTCAACCCCATTAAAATAGCAACATTGTTAACTTGACATGAGTAATTAACAAATATTTGATTAATCAATGCAAATTATTCTTATTTAAAAATTGAAATTAGAAGTCTCATGAATTTCAATTTAATTTCTCATTTCAATAAATATAGAGGTAATTTGACTAATTTCCTGATATTAATTGATTAAAACTTGCTATCAAATTAAGTAAGGGGGTATTTAGGGATATTTGAAAGTATTATAGTGGTTACTTTTAAAAATAGAAACGTGTAGAGATAAATAATGGAGGAAGTTTGGAGAACAAAAGGAAGCGTAGCTTTTACAGTCCCCGACAAGATGTCTTTGATAATGATTTATGGGTCACACAACTTGGTTTAAAATGAAAAATTTCTTTAATGAGGCTTAAAATCAACATTGATGACATATATGATGCTCAAAAATATTATTTGATAAATTTTATTTTTGTCTTTATAGATTAATTAACATTTTCTTCTAATCCTATAGTTTAAACTTTTCCAATACTATCCCTCTAGTTTCTAAAATTAGCAAAGTTAACTTAGCCATTAAAAAGCTTACCATTTACATTTGGTTTTTGAGTTTTTCTTTTTTGGGAATGTTTTTAAGTGTTTTCTTAACATATTTTGAGAGGAATCGAAAGAGATTTGTAAAACAAATACTTGTGCTGTGCTGTGTAAAAATAAAAAAGATAAGTGGCCATATAAATAATTGATTCTGCATTGCTCCATTATACAATTTACTCGAGGAAAAGGACAGCAAGGAAGGAAATCGGAGTGATATTAATTTAAATATAAATTATTAATTTATTTATCAAAACACATATAAAAGAGTACGATTTTTTTAAAAAATAAAATTATATATACATAAAAAAAGGACAACATCAGCCCAATCAGAAAGGCCCTTACATGGGCCCTATTTCTTTTAAAAAAATAAAACTGGCGAACATCGTATCATTCTCTCTAACATTTTTATGGAAAAAAACATCTCTAAATAATGAGTCATCTGGTTTTCCTAAAATTTCAATTGTTAAGGTGGCTTAAAAAATAGATTATATTTTTTTTTATTGAAAAACCTATTTTTCAATCTATTTTTGACAAACATCTAAAAAAAATTTAAATATCTTGCCAAATCTATAGATTGCATTAAACAAAAAAGAACCACATAAAAAATCAAAATCAACCCAAAACCAAAAATCTTTCCCAGTTTAGATTTGATTTTTAGGTAATTTCAAGGTGAAAAAACATCTAAGTGGAACTCTCCTCATCAAATGAAACTTTTTAATACCAAGATCTACTATATTGATAGTCAGAATTAATATCAATGTTGATTTTCTCTCTCTACCTCTAAAATTCAGTGATTTCTCTCGTCTATCAAATCAGGGATTAAAAAAAATAATAAAAATAAATTTCAGTATCAAAATTGAATTGCAAAACTATTGAGGGATCGAATATGTATAAATTTGTAATGTTCAAGAACTAAAATAATTTTTTTATGATAACTTTGAATCCATTATCTATTTGTGGTGTCTTTTATATTTTGATCCTTTATTTTTATTTTTTTAATTAACAAATTTGACTTAAATATTATTTAATTTGGCTAAAAAAATGCAATCGTACAAAAAAAAAGTCTAAAAAAATTAAACAGTAAATCCAAAGTAAACCGTGAAAAAACTCTGAGGAGTATAGTTCAACTGGTCAGAATCTAGGTTTGTTCCCTATAGATTACCAGTTCGAGTCTTACAAACCTCAAGGCTACTATAGGCTTACATGGTCGCTAACTTCAGGGCCTGTGAGATTAGTCAAGATATACGCAAGTTAGTCCGAACATCCATATTAATAAATTAAAAAAAAACCGTGAAAAAGTAACAACAGTGCACATGTATAATAATAATAACACTTCTTGTATCTCAATGGCCATGTGAACCGGGGCTAGGAAATATCATGTCTTATGTTTTATTTAGTCTGTCAGACATTGACCAACGTGCCATCAATCACGCTATGATCACACGGTCGTTGTTCTCTGATGGTTTCCGATGTGGAAACAGAAATTTGTTTCAAGTGTATTTGTCATTGCGTTAATTTTCATAGTTGCAAAAAATAATTTTTTTTTAAAATCATTATTAGTTATTTTCAGTTGGATTAAAATATGTGTTTTTCACTTGTGATTGAAATTATAGTTGAATAATATATATTTAAAAGATGTTTACTTAAAATTGTTTTTTTAAATGTTATTGATAATAAAATAACTAAAATAAATATATATTTTATAATGTTAAATTATATAAGTATATGATTATTAATATATAAAAGATATAGTAAAACAATATTAACTGCCTTGTGGAGCATGGAATAAATTTTAATAGTAATACAAAGACAAAAAAAAAAAAATATATATATATATATAGAAAAATAATACTGAACTAAAGTATAAAGTTAGCACACGTATAAGTGTGATTTTAAATAATTTAGTATTTAAAAATATATTAAAATAATATATTTTTTAAAAATTATTTTTAATTAAATTTGTTAAGCTATTGGATTTAAGTACTATTTAACGAAAACGTGCCGAAGCTGCAAGTGGGAACCGAAAGCCCTTTGATTTAGTTGTTCGATGTGGGACAATCTGCTGCTGTTTTCTTCTCACTTTTTGCTTCAAATCCTGATAAAACAAAGAATGGATAACATGCAGCGCGAGTCAATGGTGCGACAGTATATGGTCCTCCAACTCACCCAACCTTCAACAACATCTCTTCAAAGAAATATATGATTTACTCTGTTTTTTCAAGCAAAGATTTTTATTCATTATACTTTTGGGAGCAATGCCAAAAAACTTTGTGAGGCATCAGTTTCTCTTTAATTTTTTTTTTTTTTATGGTTAGTTGGACGTGACAGGACACCTAGCTCGAACAATTGAATTTCGATCAAGAACTAAAGATATTGACAAAAGGTATCAAGTTCAAATACCTACCACCTTTTGATTTCACTGCTCACTTTAATATTCGGTTTCAATTCACCAGTGTGAGACCCTTACCTTCTCTATTAAAAACTATATTTTAATAGACAGGTTATGCATTGATATCTAAGAGAGGGAGATGAGAAGGAATCTAATGGCTGGGAGTGCCTCCATCACTTCCCATACAATGGATGATGATCTTCACTTGAAGCTGCTATACCTGGAGAACAGAGGTATATTGTTCTGCACATGATAATTTTGTTCCTGTTTACAATTAACTTGCCTTTTCCCCAAAGAATTTCAAGATTAATATGCCAAAAACTGAAGTTTTTGGTTAGTTTACTGAAATCTCTTACTTGCACAGAGAGAAATCCGGGAATGATATCTTCAAATACTCTGTTGAGATACCTACATATTAACAGTACTGATCTTCTTGCTGCTTTATCCGAGCTTTAAATTCCTTGGTTTGGGTGCTGGGGGTGTCCTGCTAGCTATCCTGTCTGCTCTTCTCCAAATAGGAGCTTTTATGCTCTTTCTATTTTAGTCTCCTAATCTACCATGCAATCTTGATGAAAATAGAGATTTTCTTAATGGCATTTGATGCGCACAAAAGTGAAGGCATCCCATTGATTTATGGCTTTAGCACCTTTTGTTCACTTATGATCTTGATTGATTCAAATGGATATCTATCATCGCTTATAATTAAATGTATGATCAAGTGTTGTGGTGTACATCACAGTGGCATTTGCAAGATTATTCTTCCCTACTGAAGCCAAGCTAGCCATGGACATTGCACATGCTGCACCAACACCAGAATTTGCTGGTCTTGCTGCATCAAAAGGTTCTGACGGGAATTTGAGGGGGGATGACCTAGATGAGACACCAATAATGCAGAACATAAGACTTCGTTCTAGGATGGAAGCCCTAATGAAAACAGGTACATGGAAACTATGAATCCTTCTGCTTCAGGAACCAGCATCAGGACATGTTATAATGTGTTATTATTACGAGAGTCCTAGAATATTTTAATCTGATTGAATCAATTGAATTCCCATGAAGTTGCAGAATTGAGCAAACCAAATATCACTTGTGGCTTAGAAAATACAAACTATTTAGTTTTTGCAATTATTCTCATATTACCTGTGTTTGTCATGATGGCAGTTGAAATGGGCCGGCGATACTTCCCCAATTGCTCCGAAGTGCTCGATAAGTTCATGGAGGATGACCTTCCTGATTTGTTTTACCATGAAAAGGGTACCCCAGATGAACAAAGAATAAAGAGGACACGTTTCATGGAGCTTAAAGAGGATGTTCAGGGGGCATTTATCAGGGACACGGCTGAGATTAACCCCACTAATTGTTGAGTGAAGCAAGAACAATGAACCATGCAGTCATGGCAAGATAAGGAGAGGAATCATAGCATTGACTAAGATATAAGGAGCACACTCTTTTAATTTATTTTTTTTCTTTTAATAAGGAGCACGAACCTTTTGCTCATCAACTATGAATATTGTGCTTTTTCTTGGAAAAACAAAAAACTATGAATGTTGAGTTTCGGTCCACAGCAAACAAGGGGCGAACACACTGTTTCATCCCATTCATACAGGCAAAAACTCCAATGGTGGCTTTAGCGCAAACCAGCCAGTTCCAAAAACTCCATTAACCTTTCGACCTAATATGGCAGAGGTATAAAATGGATTGACAGGCCCATGGGCAGAACAAGCTTGCAAATATGGGCGGCGCCTGGCATGGTCAAAAAATTCTTAGCAGGTGGGTTAAATATTTTTATTTTTTATAAAAAAATTTTATGTAAATTTTTTTAATATATTTTAATAGTTCAAAAAATATAAAAAATTAAAAAATTTATGGACACATTTAATTAAATAAACTAAGAATTATGTATGATAATAAATTAATAAAATTATTAATGATGTCTAAAAATAGAATTTAAAAAACCGAAAGATAAATATAGATCAAGATATTAAATCTTGAAAAAATTAACATTAAATTAATTATTTAAAATAAAATAAAAAAGAAATAGCATGTAAGACTATACATATTAAAAATATCATCTAAAAATAAATATTTTTTATTTTCAAAAACATATTTTTATTTATATAAAAGATTAAAATAAAATCATAAATGAATCAGAAAAACCACTCCGTAAATTAAACACATAATAAAAAAAATTAATATATTTTTTAAAAGAAACCCTGAATAAAATAAAAGGAAAGGGGTTTTGTTTATTTTTTCAATTTTTAATTTTTTATCACGTCAGTTTATTTTTTTTTATTGGATCCCAACACGACTAAAAAATAAAAAACAATACTTCTCATAATCGCTACAGTATTGTCTATAGAATAAATATTCTATGCCTACGAAACAATAACTCTATATATACAGTAGTTTTTAAATAAAAAATAGAATAATAAATATGGATAGGGTTAGCACATAGAACAACCACGTTACACCTCGAAGATGGAATCGACCACCGACAGTCGCACTGCTACAGTTGTATAATACCAGCCGCCCTCGATAACAGTGTAGTAGTCAAAACCTTATCCTTGGTCTCTTGTCAGCGTAAGCATTCAACATAGATGGCTGATTATTATTATTTTTTTTTAAAAGATAGATGATGGATTTTTCTAAAAAAATATCATGGTTCGGTAAAGATTTTGGGATAATAATACATGTTAAAAAAATATTTATAAAATAGCGTAGTTTTATGTCTTAGTATATTTTTTTGTTCATAATTGTTATTTAGAAAAATCTAATATATATTATTTAAAATTAATTAACCTAATCAAAAATCAATTAAAACTTCTATAAAATTTAGAAGTTAGAATATAAGATTCAAAGTACAAACTTTTAATTAAAGCTTGTGTTTAATTACTATTCTTAATAACAAACAATCGTATTCAAACTATATTATTTTTTTAATATTTTTTAATATTACAAAACTCTAAAATATCTAACACGACATCTATAAAAAAGAAATGAGGGGAGGGGGGGTAACAAAGCAAACATAGAGAGAGAGAGAGAGATTGAGCTAAGGACAATGATGAGGAAAATATTGGTTGCAGTGTTGATTGTGAGCATGGTCGCTTCTCATTTTGAGAACGTAGCGTCTGATGCTTCTGATTGCAATGACGCA
>Ga0325411_1003148_pt1 | contig 18570 bp, 9 predicted proteins | sample PopdelMetagenome_13_FD_206181 | JGI IMG/M metagenome (GOLD analysis project Ga0325411, IMG submission 206181) | Populus deltoides microbial communities from Bellville, Georgia, United States - Xylem-PdIQD-R4 | ecosystem: Host-associated > Plants > Phyllosphere > Stem > Wood/Secondary xylem...
TAGGAGAAGTCCTAGCAATTAGGCTGAGTTGGGGTTTCGGTGAAAATAGACGAGGCTAAGAATGCTAGTCATTATTTGCATAAATTGAAGAAAAATAGGATCATGGGAGGCAGAAACAGGATTGCCCTTTTATATTGTATCTAGTGCTTCTAGTGTGTGATTGGTGATCTTCACAAATCACTTGGTATACTCAGAAAGTTTGACGCAATAAAATTTGATACACAGATGGAGGACCCAACTATATGGTTAAGTGTTGCACTCACAGATGAAGACACCTGCTGGGATGGTTTTAAAGATCAAGATAGCAAATAAGTTAAAAAGCTTCAAAATCAAGTTTCAAAAGTCATATCACTAGTAATGCACAAGCTCTTGTTAACAAACTAGCAACCATTGGTTTGGGAAGCTTAAATGGTCTGTAGTTATGTCATATCAAATGGGGATTCAATCATAAATCAGAATATAAATGGAATAATCTAGCTTATTAAAGGTAAAATATCTCTCCTCGTATCCATGTTTGTTTGGTTGTCATAGCCCATAGAAGAAGGAAGAAAATAGTTTCCAGAAAAAGAGATTGTAATCCTTAAAAATTGATGTATATTATTTTTTATTGTGTCTGTGTGTGTGTGTATAATTTTAATAAGCTTTATAAAATGGATCCTAATATAATAAATAAGTATTGATAATATAAAGATAATTAGACTAGAGCTATAGTGAATCATAATTCTTTAATACCCCTATCGTAATTTGAATGAAGAGAAGACATTACATTCAACTTGGATTGAAGAAATGTAAACCATGATGATGAGAAATGTTTAGCGAATACATTTGTAACTTGATCAAAGAAAGCAATAAATTAAACTTGGATTCTTTGCGATCAACCAAGTTCACAAATGAAGTGAAAATCAATCTCCATATGTTTCATGTGAGTATGAGAATTGGATTTACAATCAAATAAATGGCTTTTAAATTGTTACCTTATAGAAAAAAGAAGAAGGAGATGTACCTAAAATACCAAGTTCATAAAGTAGAGACTTGACACATTGTTGTTCGATAACAACATTAGCAAAGCTTTCTATTTGATCTTTATGGAAGAACAGGGTCCACAATACGTTGTTTCCTTGATTTTCAACTAATCAAGTTACGACTTCGAAAAATAGCATAATCAGTCATAGACTTTTGTTCATCAACATTACAAGCCCAATCAAGATCATTAAACTCAATGAGAGAGATCACTATGATAAGTTAAGTGCAGCATTTGGGATAAAGTATCATGTAGATAGCATAAGATGTGATTAATTACCAACCAATATACAATAATGGAAGAATGTATGAATTGCTATACCTTGTTAACCACAAAACAAATATTGGGTCATATGAATGTGAAATACTAAAGAGCTTCCACTACCTCTTTAAATTATGTAGGATTCATATAAGGAGTGCTAGCTGACTTGGACAACGAACAACTTACAATAATAGGAATAACAAAACAAATATTAGGTCATGGGAATGTGAAATACCAAAGAGCACCCTGTAACGGACCCGACTATACAATTTGATCAACTTTAAAAGATCCCAACATATCCTCTTAATTTAAGGTCAAAGCAGACAATATCTTACTAGTGGGGTGGGGTGTTACACACCTATTAACAATTTAAATTGTGTAGGACCCGATGACAAGTGTTAGTTAACTTGGACAATGGATAACTTACAACAATAGAAGTAGCAATATACTAAAACATGTCAACCTTTTGAAGAAGATTAGAAATGTATCGTTGCTATGAAAAAAACAAACATATATAGCATAAGAAACTTTAATACCAAAAAAGTAATAAGATGTGTAATGAGATATTGAAGGAAGGATAATTATCACCGGTCAATAAAATATCACCAACATAAACAAAACAAAAATAATGTAGCTTTAGTAGAACGAAGAATGAACAAGGAAGTATCAACATTAGAGATATGAAGTCCTAAAAAACCAAGAAAAGACTAAGTTGATCAAATTGATTACCGATTTTAGACCATAAAAGGAACATTTGAGTTTGCTATCATAGTTTGGGAACTGTAGATCAACGAAGCTAAAAGGTTAATTCATAAACATATCTATATCAAGAAATACATTAAGAAAAGCTTTATACACATCAAGTTGATATATCCACCAGCCATGAGTAACACCAATACAAAGCACTATTTAAATAGTGCAAGGCTTCATAATTGGACTAAATCTCTTCTAAAAATCAACCGTTTCTTACTACTGATAGCCTTTGGCTAACAATCATGTTTTGTAACGCTTAAGATTCCTATCTATCATATGTTTAATCTTTAACATCCATTTATAACCTTCCATATTCATAGTCGGATCATATGGTATTAGAGATCAAATATCATTGGAGGCTAAGGCGAGAATTTCAGTAGTCATATCAAGTTGCCACTTAAGATATCTTTTAACCTCAATAAAATATGGTTAAGTATAAATTCAGAAGAATATGCAAATAATACTTTATGAGGCCAAGTGGGATAAGGTAGCAAGACCATTTGTGTTGATTTTTGATATTAAAAGAAAGAGACAATATAGTTGTTGGGCTAAGATCAATAAAAAAATTTATGATAGGAGTGGTAGATAATAACGGGGAAGATGTGGGTGAGGGACTTACAACATGATGAAATGATAATAAAAGGGTGTGAGAGACTAAAAGGAAAAGAAAGGTTACTCCAAACAAGTTGGTATTTATTGTGAAATAAGTAGAGACAATACAAATTAAGGAGGAAGATTGGAGAATAGTTTATAATAGTAGGGTGACCTATTTAGTATATGTGAAGGTTAACTTTAAAAAAGATTAAGAGAAGAAAATATTATTTGAACTAGAAGAATTAAAAAATAAGTAAGATTGAATGGTCATATATTGATAATAAATACGAGGTGAACTATAAACTAAGAAGACATATGATAAGGAAAGAAAAATCATTTTATAATGATAGTATGGTCAAAGATAGAGAAAACACAAGCAACTAAAAACTTTAAGTAAATTATAGTTAAGAAAAAACTAAAATAACATTAAAAAAAGATATTTGAAATGTAAAATTAGAGTTGGTATGCAATTAATAAAGTAAACAAGAGTATCAACAGCATATGACCAGAAAGTAAACTATAAAGATGCTTGTGAAGGTAGTGTAAGTCATGTTACAATGTGTTGATGATGATGTTTAAGGGTTTTTAAAAAATAATTAGCCAATTGATTAAACTAAGAAAACCAAAAAAATTAAACAAAAAAACCAAATCAAGAGAAAAATTGAAGAAATTGATTAAAAAAATAGAAAAATCAATCGATCTAGTTTGATTTCAGTTTTAGAAGGCTAAAACCAATTGAACCAGATCGAACTAGACCGATTCAATCATATTTAAATCATCTAAAAAAATACCCTAAATCATTTTTTTCCTCTGATATGTGTTTTAGTCACCCCTCAATCTCTCTTGTTCTCTCGTATTCTTGTGTGATTAACAACTAACATAATCCTAAATTCTTTTTGAGTTTGAATCAAGTAAAAAACCTATAGAAAATGGGTCTGTAAGGCTTCAATATTCATCTAAATGTAAAAGTTCAAGGGTTAAGTTTAAGAGGAATTGGACTATTGGACACCTGTTTGGGTAATCTTTGATTAAAATGATATAATCCAATTATTGTTATTATTAATAATCTCAATTTATTGCTTTTTTTTAATTATTTGATTTTTTTAATAGGAGAAGCATGTCGATAAGCTATAGGAACAAGACATCATGAAGGTTGTTGGGAGACAAAGAAACTAGGAAAGGTCTATTGTTACTTCCTCAACCTTACACTTTTAATCCTACTTCCAGTACTTAATTTGGACACCCTTTATCTTTTAAAAGGTTTTCTCTATGTTTTTTTTATTTAAATGTTGTTATCTCTGACGGAGAGTTTTAATTGATTTGGTAATTGTACAATGACGTCATTGAGAGTTACTATTTATTAGGCTGATTAGTTAATTAGTGATTTGCATAAGGTTAATTTCTTTTTCTTGCCCTGGATTTGCAAGAAATTGAATGAAGTATTATCATTATTTGTTGTTATCCTGTTAATTTTTGTCTATTTTGTGTTAAATAATAGTTCAAGATTTGCTAATTTTAATTTTGAACAAAATATTATTCCATTTCATCTTATTTTTCTATTGCATAAATTATATGAAAGTGAAACTTGGTTAGTTTTTTATCATATGATATTTTTATCAAGTTGATTCCAAATAGAAGAGGATAAATAATTGTTAGACTATATTAGTTTTTGGTTCGCCTACTTACAAAGCTTTTTGGAATTCGCATTGAGCTTTTAAAAATAGAACTTGACTTTAATCCTTTTATTAGCTGATTTAATGGTTCCCTTTTCTTTCTCTCCCATTCTCTGTTGTGTTTGATTGCTCATAAACAATTGATTTTTAAACAGGAATTATATAAACAAAATCAAAATCTTAATTCATGATTTATTTCAATTTATTCAATAAAATTGGGTCCTTGAAAATAGTCTAGAAATCATAAACAACTGTTAAGAAAAAAAAGGTTTTTCTTTTATTAATGCTAGATTCATTTAGGTGGTTGTGATTTTTAGGATTTTTTTAGTATGTAAACTACCATTAATATTTATTGTTAATCATTAGCTAATTCATATTATTGTTTTTTTTTAATTTCAGATGGATAATAAAAAAAATCTTACACCAAAGAAATCAAATCCTTCAAGTTTGGAGCCCAACACTTCTTCTGTTCTAGTTGCCACCTCTAGCACAAATAGTAATAATAAAGGTAACAATCATCCACCTTCTAGATCTAATAAAAGAAAAACTTCCCCATTTATGATCACTTTAATAAACTTGACCCTGATCCTAAAGCTCATAAGGCTCCATATATATTGTGAAAAACATTAGCTTGTCATACTATATTTAATGGGATAAGTAACATATGGAGTAATTTAAGTGTATGTAAAAAAATCTTATTTTGTGATTCATCGGAATAAAAAAAAAAACTTTGGTTTTAGAACCTAAGCCTAAAATAGTGGGAAGTGACAAGGGAGAAGAAGATATGGTGACTATTAAGGTAGTTAGTTATAATTATGATGAGTGCAGGAAAGCCTTAGAAAAAATAATTATACTTGATGAATTGCCTTTTAACTTTGTAAATAACCATGGATTTAAATCATTTTATCAATAATGCAACCTAGATATGATGATCCTTCTTGTTTGATGATTTTGAGAGATTGTTTGAAGATTTATATAGATGAGAACGTAAAATTAAATAAAGCTCTTAAGGATCAATAAATATGTTTAACAACCGATACTTGAACATCGATCTAAACTACTAATCATATATGTTTGATTACTCATTCGATTGATGATGGTTCAAACTTGAATAAAAGAATTCTAAATTTTTATCAAATTTCTAATTATAAAGTGAAACAATTGGCCAAACGATTGAGAGTTGTTTATTGAATGAGGAATTCATAACATTTAAATAGTTACAATAAACGTTGCAAGATCAAATAATGTAACTATCAAATATTTGAAGAGAGTAATAAATGGTTGGGCAAATAATATCTTGTCAAATAATTTCATGCTTGTTAGATGTTGTTTATATATTGTTAATCTTATTGTAAGCTAGGATTGAAAGATATTGATTATTTAGCAATTAAGATTTGGAATGTGGTAAGGTTTGTTATATCTTCTCTTTCTAGACAACTTGTATTTAACCAATATGTATGGAGGTTAAAAATTAGAAGTAACAGTTTGTTTGGATGTTGAAACTAGATGGAACTCATTATATATGATACTAAAAGTTGTTGAGAAGTTTGTGGTGGTTTTATAAGGTTAAAAGAAACTAATCCTATGCATTTTAGTTCCTTTGAGGTTGATTTAGAGGGGAACAAAAAAAAAACTTAGGTCTTCATGTTTTCAAATATTTGAAAAAGGCTAGATCTTTTGTGAAGTTTTTGAAACTATTTTACATAGTTTCATTGAAATTTTTTAACTTGGTGTATGTGACATTTAATTATTTCTTCCATGAATTGATTTCCATGCAAAAAAAAAAAAACATCTCAAATTTATAGAAGTGAAGATTGTTTTAGATGAAATGACCAAGAATATGATGATAAAGTATAAAAAAATATTGGGGGGGTCAAGATAAACAAGACTTTTATTATATGTGGTTGTTGTGTTAGATTTACATTTCAAATTAAAATATGTGAGATTTTTTTAGGGAGATTACATGGCTTGAAAAGGATGAAAATTTTTACAATGAAGGTTAAATTATTTTGCTAAGGTTGTTTAAGTATTATATCAATATTGACGAGTATGTTTAGGTTGTGCATAATGTTGGAACTAGTAGAAATGAACAAAATATTAATGTTGATTCGATGGTGGTAGATGATATGTTAGATGATTTGACTTTTTAATTTAAAAATATTTAGAGAAGAAAGGAGGTGTAGAAAGAAAAAACAAGGTTGATATGTATTTGGGTAATAGCTGTAAGGATCCTAATGATTCTAAATAGATATTTTAGGTTGGCTACAAAATACAATATTCTTTCTCAGGTGGAACAACATGAATTAGCTATCTTAGTATCCATAATTATTTCTGAAGTAGTCTTCAGCACTGACGATTGTATATTAAATTCATTTTAAAGCTCTTTATCTCAATAAACAATTTCAGCACTTCTTTCCTGTTAAAATTGATTATGTTTGACACCAATTCCAATTAACATTATAATCTTCATAAACTATACTGACAATTATGAGATGATTGATTTAGGTAATTTTTCTTACAAATTTAAATTTTAGATATTGTATAATATCTTTTCTTTACATATGTTTAATATAACATGTTTAATTTATGATTTTATAGAATTGTTAAAGTTTGAAATTCTTAACTAATTATAAGTAGTATTAATAATGTTGGTGAAGTGATGGAATATAATTATATCGAATAATTGATTTACTTTGCCTTGTTAATTTCCTTTCAATTTTGCATTGTTAATTCTTTTACTAGTCAAAATCTAATATATTGCTAATTTGCTAATTAATAGAAACCCCAATTTTACAATGCGGGATCTTTTAGATTTTGTTGTTGTTGGATTTTCTTCTTCAAACTATGTTGGATGTTTTTGTTCAATTTTCTCTAATATAGAATTATTCATATTAGATTCGATAATATGTTTTTTGTTGCTAATGTATCTGCCGATTTATTTCAACTTTTCTAGTATGAACATCTTGTATACTACATTAATTTAGATGGGTAAGGAAAATTGGTTCCTATTAAATTGAGTTAATGCAAATGTTGCATAACACAAATGACTAATGGTTTAGGTTCTTGTTAAATTGGGGTTTCTATTAATTAGGTTGTGTATGTATATTTAAAAATTTGTATTTAGTACAATTAAAAGCCTAATATTTATAATTAGTAGAACATGACATACTTTGTTTTCTCAAGGTTAAACTCCACAAACTTGATCCTCCTCGATCTTTAGAGATTCCAACAATTTTTTTTTTTTTTTGCTAAGTTCCTTTAATAAAGAGCTTAATAATATGGTTGAATGCATATGTGTTAAATTCAATTCTAATTTAGCTTGATATAAATGGTTTTGTTAAAAAGCCTAATAAAAAAAAGTTTAATTTGAAAGCTTGCTAAAAAAATAAACTCAACTAGAAATTATTAAAGCCTAATTTAATACAGACCCATTTAAAAATACAAAAAAGCTCATTTTTATTGGTATTAGGTTTCTCAATATTGATGCCAAAGAATCAACCTTGACCGAACCAAACCAGTTCAGTTTGAACTGGTTCTCGGTTTGGTCCGGGTCATATTCTCTAAAAGTAATACATCTCGACTCGGTTGGATTTTTTAACCCAAACCAAATCGGATTGGATCGTAGACACCCTTAGTGTCATCAACAATGTCATTTCGTTCATAAGTGTAATAGCAAGTGACACAAAGAAGAATGCCAAAATTATAAAAATATGTGAGAGGTTTTTAAAATTCACCACTTTAATCAGTTTACAAGATTGTTATGAGTTGAAATTGATTCTCAACAAGTTTTTGAAACTAAATAAATATGTTATTAACTTTAGATTTAATATGCATAGGGTAAAATCAAATGAATTTAATAAATGATTCATAAAAATAATAAAGTAATGGTACCCTTCGATTAAGAAAGTGAAGGAAGGTCTTAAACATAATTAAATATTAAATTTATAAGAGTAGTGCTCACATGTTCTAAAAGATGTAAAGTTAATATATTAGATTTACTTAAATGGCAAGAAGTGCAACTAATTTCTTTTATAAAAAAATTGTTAACATAAAAAAATATTTATTTTAAACTAAATGATGTGACATACATGAATGGGGATGGCTAAGATGTTGATATTAAATTTATTATTTTTGTTCCTATTATTGGTCTATAGAGGGCAAAAAGTAGTCGAGCGATCCTAATTGCCCTATAGTTGACACCATGAGTAAGGTTGCAAGATGGACTAATTTTTAGGTTACTGAGAGCTAAAATTATGATAGAAATTATAGGTTAGGCCACAACAATGTTATCAATGACCTCGCCTATGATAGTTAAACATCCCACAATCATTAGAGAAATTATTACTAAAGTATTAACCTCGACTTTATTGGGGTACAAGATACAAAAAAAATGAGATGTTAGTTGGAAGGTTCTGACATCATTATGTTGGCGAATGGAAAGGTACTAAAAAGTGTTTATGTAGATGAAACTCATGACTTAATAGTAAAGAGTTCAATTCAATAAAAGATATTAATTTTGTCTAAGACATAAAAGTAGTTACAAGGTCCTTACATTTGAAGTTTTAGGATTAAAATGTAAATACCTAACATTAAAGGGATGAAAATGAAGAATCTAAATATTTTAGGGATAAAATTGAAATTTTTAAAAAACTTAAAGGATCAAAATAAAAATTTATGAATTTTATTGTTAATGCATAGTGCAACCCACGATAACACTACAATGAAAGTAGCAGTTGTTGTAGTTCGTAGTATTAGTTAGTTTCTCACGCATTATCGCTAAGAATGTTATGATAAAGTTATTAAACCTAACTTGTCTTGAATGGTGGTAACCCGCTGACCCGGTTCATAGCCTCAGATGGGTTTCAAATTAAACTAGATAGGGGTTGACCTATTATGACTTGGTTGACCTAGCTAGTCCACCAATGACTCATTCGAATTAATCAAAATTTGGTTTAACTTTTTTTCATTTGAATTTGCTTTCCAAACCATGTTGTCTAAATGTTGTTTTTAATATTGATTAAACATTGTTTTTTATTAACCCGAGTTAACTCGTCCAACCCGTGACCCAATTCATAAGTCCAATCGAGTTTAATAACTTTTTTTTTAGGAATCTATTTCTTATTTAATCATACAATAATAAAAGTAGACATTTACAAGAAAGACAACGAATAAAATTATAGAAGGGAAATGTTATTTTCTTTGTCAATTTTTTTTCTGATTAATATTTTTTTGACATCGAAAATAATTTTTTATTAGCATCAGAATTCAATGAATAAAAAAATAGAAAAAAATATTTGTAAAAACTATATTAATTTAAACTAAAAAGTTTAAATATATTTTCAATAAAAAAAACCTAATAGTTTTATTCAATCATTTCTTTTTTACTTTGACAAAAAAAAATGTTTTTTTATGAGAAATTTTTTTCTAGCAAAATATTATTATGATTGCCAAAGCAAGTTTCAATTAAGAAATTAAAAAAGTATTAGCTATTCAATTTGACACACTTATATTAAGAAATTTAAAATCAATAAATTTGAGATAATAATATAAAAATAAATAAAAATAATATATATATATATATATAAAATTTTAAATACTAAAGAGCAAATTATTGTATAAAATCTGCATATTAGACAAACACATGAATTTATTTATGAAGAAATTGATAATGTCATCATAAGAAAAAAGCACTAATCTTCTATAATATAATGGAATAATTAGGTAATCACATAAATATTATTGTAATAAATTATTTTTTGTTAAAAAGCTTCTTAAAAAAGGAATCTAGAAAAAGATCAATCATACACAAGCTTAGCCTCCCACCTCATACGTGTTTAACCTTAAAAAAATAGAAAAAGTGCAAGGGCCTAGAAAGCCAGACCAATTTGCCTAAAAGGCTAAACCTTTTTTTTAATGAGCTAGTGACACATTGTCCGTCTATTCTTCTTTAAAAAATAAAAAACATAGCAAGCGACGCATCTTAGATGCCTATCAAAGGCCACCTTAGAGACTAAAAAGCTAAGCCCTAGTTCTAGGACTCCAAAAACTCATTGTCAACCAGTATTCATATGAAACACCCAAAACAACACTTTAAAGACCATAATAAACTTATTTTCAACTCCAAAATAACATTAAAGTTTTCTAAAATTTCAAAATTAAACCAAGCTCAACAAAAATTTTCAAGCTCATATCTACTCTTTTTTTTTTCCGGTGATATGAATGGTAAAGATTGCTTTAATGGAGCTCGTCTTGTCAATAGAAACTTATTAACACTAAGATCAGTTTTTTTGGTGGTCAAAATATAGTTGATTGGTAATATTTTTTCTTTTTTTATTTTCCAATGAGTATCTCTCTTCTCTTAAATTTCATGGACTAAAAATGAAAAACAAATGAAGTTTAGTTATGAAATATAAAACGCTAAAAAACTAATGACCAAGAAACAAAAAAACAAAAATCTCAAGAACCAAACTATAGTTTTCCACACCCCATGAACAATAATAACAAAAAAAAGGAATGCTTATTTGTTTCATTGTCAAATTTAGCCCTTATTGTTCTAATGTTTTAAATTGATAAAAATAAATTTTATTTTGTAAAATCAAGCATCAATTTAATATTTAGATACTTTTTTATATTAGGATTATATGATGCATCACGTGATCCAAAAATTATGAGGTTTAAAACCATGTGAACATAACTTGAGAAGATGAAACTAAAAAAAAATTAGTGACAAAAATAAGTTCAAGAACAAAAAAGAGACTAAACTAGACACACTGTAGCATTTCACATGGCACAAAAAAATAGGGGAGCGGTAAAACAAACTGTGAAAGAGGGTTTTGTTTTAGTTTATACTAATTCATTGGTCCGTGCTTCACAATGGGTCAATATAAAAAAAAATATTAAGAGTATGGAGAATGTTTTAATAGTGTTATTAAACTTAATCAAGTGGGTTAATTTTTAAACCTTCACTCAACTCTTTGTCAAACTCAAATAACATTGGTCTGGCAACCATGTTAGACCCAAGCGCAGACCCAAACTACTTGGGTCTGACAACTATGCGAGGCCCAAGTGCTTTGAGTCTGGCACCCAAGTAAGTTGGGTCTAACATGTTTGTTAAACTCAAGTAAACATGAGTTTGGCGCAACTTTTCAACTTTAAAAATAATAAAGCAATATCAAAAAACTAAAATGCCCCCATGATTTTAGAAAATTACAAAAAAAAAAATAGTGTGAAAGCATAAAAATACTTGCAACTGCAAAGCTTATTTTTTATCTTTTCCAAGGCTAAAAATATATTTTAATTGTTTAACAGTTTGTGAATGTCAAACCCAATCGTCTTGGATCTGGCAACCATACTAAACCCAAGAGCCTTGGTCTGGATAATAAAACAATATCAAAATACTAAAATGCCCCTATGATTATAGAAAATTGCACAAAAAATAGTTTGAAAGAACAAAACTACTCGCATATACAAAGCTTATTTTTTGTCTTTTCCAATGCCAAAGATGTATTTTAACTATTTAACAGTTTGTGAAAGGTCAAAAAAACCCTAGGAAATAGTTCTTAATTTTGTTAACCTTGGGGGTAGAATAATATTTTTACTATGCAAATAAACATGAAAAGACTACCATACCTCCGCTCAAACGTTTAATGAACAGTGATCTCATGAAAAATACTGAAATACTCCCAAAACAAAGACTTCAATTTTTTCAACTAGAGGGTAAAATGACAATTTAACTTTATGTGAAAAGACAACATTAGCTCCATCTGAAGCCTTTAAAGCTTGGAAAATCTATTGTGCAAGTCTACAGTGGACTGTGTCTTGATCTACACTATGCTTACACAGGGTTGCCAGACCCAAGCGTCTTAAGTCTGGCAAACATGTCTGATTTGACAAACAACAAATAAAGAGGATAATTATGCACTTTAATTGTCAAGAGAGAAAAAAAAACATAAACAATCGATTACCGGCGGCAATCTAACTATTATTTGTCTACACGCACCACACCTTGTATAAGTGGGCACGACTTTGCATCCATTTAGATGATGGTGGATGGCCAGATTTGGCCACCGGAAAGCGTCCTACATGCCTCTTTAACGACGCGGACATTGCCCATTCGCTGGAGAAGAAAAAGAAAGCCAAAGAAACAGTTATCCGCTCATGAAAAGATAAGAAATTGAAAATAAAATTATTATTACAATCCACATTTAAAGATTTCTTGATTTACAATAATTTCTCGACACCATTTAGTTTTTGTTATAATAATTATATTATTACACTATAAACTAACTTATATATTAACAAGATTGGCTCTGGGAGCAATTTGACATCATAAATATAGCCCAAGAAGGGCATGTCATTTCCAATACGAAGGATAAAATGCAGACTTTACATGGCAAAAACCGAGAATCCTATGAACACCGTCATGTGCTTAAAAAAATGTATGCCAAATAACAATTTGCCTTGATCCCTTGCCGCCGTGACATTTTCTTGAACCCAATGGTAAAACATTCGCTTGTGACGTCAAAGTCTAATATGCTCTCACAAATGGGCAAGTTCTCCGAAGGCTATTGAGAGGGTTAGTTGTTTGCAATTATCATGAAGAGAAACGACAAATAGTTTTGCTCTCTCGAGAATCAGAGGTCGAATCCCTTTCCACAGAAGGATTACCAGTTCCTCCAGAAATGAGTCGTTGCTCATCCAGGGGCAAGGAAAATTCTCCACTTCCCATGTAGTTGGAATATTTTATAAAGTAGTAGAGGCATTTTGGAAGCAATTATTAGCACACCAGACACGATGGTGGGTGCGTAGTTAGCAATTTCTCGAAAGAAAATATTTAGCACACAGGTTGTTCGCTTTCGATGGATGGAGACCCAATACCATCTTCTTCTCCACTACAATCTTCTTGATCAGCTGTGAAATTTTCAAGGAAGTCGGTATCTAATCGAATTATATAAAACTAGCAAGAGTCGTGGTCGTCGAAAACTCGTCACAGAGTATAGATGTCTAATGTGCGGAGGAGATAAAATGTCCAGTCATGGTTTCTTCTTCATGGTCCTTGCTTTTTAGTTAAATTATTTTCAAGTCGTTTTCTGGGGGAGAAATGATCAAATAAAGATTGTTTGGAAGACACCAATTATATTTATGCAAATTCAAATTCAAAATTCCAATCATACACTCTAAACACTATCAGAAAATTCACAAAAAATACCAACATAATTTTTACCATTAATAAATTACAATGACATTTACCGATGGACTATTTACTCGCTATGTCCCTTGGTAGTCGATATATATAGAGGGAATTATAGTTAGAAATGATAGAATAAAAAAAAAAAAATAGCATGTCAATATATCAAATGGTATTATCAATGAAATGAACTCGTCGTCGATGTCAATAGTTTTTAATTTATAACCCAACAATCGACCTTTTCCCTCCCCCACTTCTTTTTCTTCTTCTACTTTTATTTTCTAAGCAAAAAACAACAACCTCCTATTTTATCACAAATTAAGCTCTCATCATCACAAATTCGGCCACCCCAACACTCATTTTGTCAGTATCCATGTTCTTGATCAAAAATGGTATTACCTGTTTTTTTGTAAATCATTTTTAAAATGTTTTTTTTTTTTTTTGCATTTTGATCTAGTATATGAAGTTTGTTTGTGTACTTACTTGTTTTATAACTTTTTCCTATCGAAATTTGTTATATGGTTGTATGATTTGTATATGATAGAATTTGTTTAAGGTTTTAAAAAATTATATTTGTTTGTAATTTGATGAAATTAAGTTCGATTTTATAATTTAGATGTTTTGTAATGAAATAAATAATGTCTTATTTAATTAGTACATTTCATATTTTGCTAATTTTATTGTTAAATTGAAAATTTTGGTAATTGTGGAGGAATTTGAATTTTTATGTAAAATCAATAATGATTTAAGGGTGTTATTAAAATAGATTGAATAAGTTTGAGTTAAACTAATGATATCTAATTAGTTGGGTGTCGATAATTCATTTAATTCACGTAATTAATTAATACATGTTGTCATAAATATTCTATATAGATTTCATATAAGTAATGGATAATCGTTTTTAAATGTATCAAGTTTCACTCGAAGGGTTGTGTAGGATGAATTATTTTAATAGGGTTAAGGGTTTTATTAATTACGCACTATACAAATATATTAGTGGAAATGGTATTAGATGTCCATGTAAGAGATGTAAAAATAAAAATTTTCTCGATTTAGATGTTGTTACGATGTATCTTCTACAAAAAAAGGTTCATAGAGAAATATTTGTGTTGGTTTGCACATGAAGAACCATATATACCTTACAAGATCAAGTCCATCAATATCAATATTACTAACAGAATGACCGATATAATATAAATCATCAACGATAGGTTTTTTAACTAACTATCATTGTCCATGATTTGTTCAGTAAATATTTTTCTAATAAAATCGGTATTTAAATACCAATAGAACAATCCGTCTATAATATGCAAAATTCTGATAGTGAATTTAGTGAAAAATGCAGCATACAAATAAAACGGACTAGTAAAGTTTTGTTAGAACACAAAGCTGTTGAAGATAATCAATCAATGGACATCTAGGGGCCTTATTATTTTTGTACCACGTGGTTTTGGAGAAATGGTGGCATACTTTTAACGTGCGAGTGCGAGAAATGTTATTAAACGTGTGTTGTGTAATAAGATGTAGATTATTTTATAAAAAGCATTTAGATCATGATGTTTTATTCAAGTGATTTTTTTATGATTTTCACATCACCATAATAAAATCATTTTAAAATATTAATTTAATAAACAGAAAATTTAACACATTTTAAATATTATCAAATATAGTTCATACTCATTACCAAATTAACTAATATACAACAATAAAGCAGTTGGAGTTTTTTTTTCTCTCATTTTCAACTTTTTTTTCCTTTTTCAATGGAATTCTTTTGTAGCATAATTAGATAGAATTAGACTTGAAATTATAGAATAAAAAAATACCAAATAAAAAGATAAAGGAACAAAAAATAAAACACGCTAAATATACATGACTCACTCTAGATTTATGATAATTTTTATTTTGATCTAAAGTTTTTTTATTTTTTTTCAATTCTTAAGTTTGAAAGAAAAAAAAAAAGAAATCATTAAAAAACAATGAAAAAAAAAGTTATCGGTTGCCATGATTTCAACAATCAAAATGGCAAAGCTTAGTATCAAAGGGTTCTATTCATCCAGAAATGGTGATTTTTTCCTTTAAACATAATAGAAACGACATATCTAGTTATGTTTTGATTTTTGGAATTCAAATAATATTAATTTTTTTTATAGTGATTTAGATGTGTTTTGGGGTTATTGAGTGGTTTATAATAGTTTGTATATTGTTTTTGAGTGAAATGATTTGAAAAATAGAATTTTAAGCCAACTCCTACCGCCCCTCCATTTTTTGGCCTCCACTATGGTGTTTTTGGATTAAATGGCTTGAAAATTAGAATTTTAGGCCAACTCCCACCACCCTGGTGTTTGAATCTTGAGCACTAATAGACGACAACTTAGCGCATGCTTGGGCTTTTTAATTCAGTTTAGGTTTGCATGCTTAACCTGTATTTTTCATTAATTTAAATTTAGATTTTAAAAAAAATAATTAATTTAAAATATTAATAATATATTAAATTCTTAAATTAATTAAGAATATATTTTAGATGTTAGTTTATCAAATTCCATTTAATTTTTACTTTGTTTTCAAATAAGATTATAATAATATTTGCAATTTCTTTTACAATCCATCATTATTTTTTTAAAATAATTATATAGTTTTTTTTCTAATAGCGTATATTTGTATTGTCATATAATTAAATAAAAAATATTTTAAAAAACTAATGTTATTAAATCTAGTTAAGTTCATGACTTAAATAATTAGTTTTGTTGTTGTAGGTTGACTCAAGGTAACTTGGATTAATCAAAGATGTCGTTGTTAATATTCTAAAAAAATACTTTGTATACATTAAATTTTTAAATCATAATTAAAATATTATTTATAAATAAAAAATACATTATCAACAAATGCATATTTTTACATTAATTGTTTTTAAGAACCCGTACCATAAAAAATAAAAGAAAATTAATATATACCAAAAGCAATGAAATAAATAAAAGAAAATTACTTTGCAATGAAACGCGTACCAACTACTCTAATACAATCTAATTAATATATATCAAAAGCAGATGCATGAAGGAGTGCTCAAAACTCATCAATGGTGTGACTAATTAGCAAGCCTTTGAATTTGAATATATAGGTCGCTTACAAACCACTTAAAGCCTGTCGAATTTGCAGCTTGCATTAGCATTCCACTGAGGAAAAAAAAAAGGTTTAATTTTGAAAGAATATTATTAATATTTTATATAAGTGCGCGCGCGCCTACTGTGTTAAAATTAAATTATTCCCAGCACACCGCATACATTGACTAATCTTTCCTCGGACAAATCCCATGCACAGTAAGTAGAGTGAGGGGACAAATCCCATGCACAGTAAGTAGAGTGAGGGGACAAATCCACGTTGTTCCTTGGCAAACCTACTTCTCGTCCCTCCTCGTCAAAGATTATACACATTCGCCATTCTTAAGTTGTGGATATCATGTTAGACTCCGTAAACGGTTGACAAGGCAAGGTATTTTATACACATAGACCGTGTAGGGAGATGAATATTTTTTTTATTAACAGTTTATATTAAAAGTCATTAGAATAAATAAATGAAATTTTATGACCCAATATGAGGTAGGTTTATAATGATAGTCAAACTCATACTTACTTGATGCCAAAGACATTGATGTTGAGTCTAACAGCTTGTCAGATTCACATCTACTTGAGTTTAGTGCGTAACTAAACAAAAAAACGTTGGGTCTAACAGTTTCACCAAACTTAATTATGTGTGCTTAGACTCAACGTTAGCTGAACCCAATGATATCGTGTTTGATAGCTTGTTAAATCTATGTATACTTGGGCTTAACGCGTAGTTGAATCCAATGATATTGTGTCTGACAGCTCGTCAGACTCATGTCTGCTTGAGCTCAACATGTAGCTGAATCAAATGTTGGGTTTGACAGCTCATCAGAACACTATGAATCAAAATAATATTTATTTTTAAAAAATTATTTTTAATATCAGCACATTAAAACAATATAAAAACACAAAAAACAACTAATTTGGAGTGAAGAAAAAAATAAAATAGAAAAAATTTAAAATAAAATATTTTTAAAACATAAAAATAAACAAGATCTTGATCTCTAAGATAATATTTACTATAAATAGCCTCTAAAACAACCTACATTTTACAGGGAATTTACATAAATATTTCTCCCACAGGTATACCAATTTAAATACTGAAAGATCCCTTTACTATTTAGATAACTTATTTTGTTGGGTTCAAACTATAATATTTATTTCACTACCAGAAATTCGCTAAATACCAACGGCTTTACCGACGGAATATTTTCTGTCGGTATTTTAAGGTCAAAATTACCGACGACCACTTTCCGTCCGTAATTCAGTCGGTAAAAACCGACAAAAACTTTTCCGTCCGTAATTCAGTCGGTAACTATCGACGGAAATTTTCCGTCGGTATTTACCGACTGAATTACGGACCGAAAAGTTTTCGAATTTAAAAAAAGGCGGGTCGCTGACGTGGGGTTTTGGTGGTTTTTTTTCCGACGGATTCAAAAACGACTGCCCGTACAGTGCCCGTAAAGTGATGCGACCAGTTCGCCGTTTAAATTTCCGACGGACTCACCGAGGGATTTGAAATGGCAGATCCGTACGGTGACATGTCTATGTTTCCGTCAGAATCACCGACGGAGATTCCTTTGGTAAAACCGTCGGAAAAAGTTAATATATGACAGCTCTGCCGACCCTCTCATCCCCTATTTCTCCTTCTTCTTCCTCATCCCAACTCTCCCCATCTGCAAACAACCAGCCCCCATCCCCCTTAAAAAAAAAATCTTCCTCATATTAGCACAACAAGTTATATTTCTTGAAGTTTTGTGGTCACAGCATCCGCGCGTGTTTTGATTTACCAACGGATTTTATCAATTTTTGTAAGTAATTATATCTTTTTAAATTTTAACATTTAATTAAATGTGAATTTTATTGTTTTTTTAGTATATGTATTTTGTTAGTAGATGTACATGTTTTATTGTTATTTCTCAAACAAACTTGTAGTATATGAATGTATAATTTTGTACCCGTTATGGTTTGTTTTAGATTTTG
>Ga0325411_1003150_pt1 | contig 18566 bp, 16 predicted proteins | sample PopdelMetagenome_13_FD_206181 | JGI IMG/M metagenome (GOLD analysis project Ga0325411, IMG submission 206181) | Populus deltoides microbial communities from Bellville, Georgia, United States - Xylem-PdIQD-R4 | ecosystem: Host-associated > Plants > Phyllosphere > Stem > Wood/Secondary xylem...
TTGGGGGTTAGATTATTTTTTTGTATATATATAAAAAAAATATTCATGTATTGTTAATATAGTATTTATATATAAAAAATTAAACTCTATGAACATTCACAGAATGTGACATGATCAATTTGGCAGGTCAAAAACAATATAGATAATCGATAAAAATATAATTTAACTAAAAAAAATCAAGACGTCTTTTTTTAAAATATTAAAACGATAACAGATTAAATCGACTCAAATCAACTTGTATTAACTTATCAAACTCACTATCTAGGTTATGAGATCCTAATAACTCTATATAAAGCAAATAATTTTTTATTATTAAACTCAATTATCAATCAACCTAATGTTGACGGAAGAAATTAAAAAAAAAATTCAACTAAAAAAATAAGATAAATCAACTTAGGTTAAACCTAATTTATGAAATTAAAATAACCCTTTAGAAAGAAAATTGAAATAAATTATGAAGTTTAATTCTTAATTAACTCAATGTTGCATGATGAAATTAAAAAAAATCAATTAAAAAAATCATTTGAATTAGTTAACCAAACTCGTGACTCGAGTCATAAAATCAAAATAACTTTAAAGCAAAAACCCAATATTAAAAGAAAAAATTGAAAAGGTTTAAAAAGAAACTCGAGTCAACATGCCTAACTCGCGACTTAAGTCATAAGACTATAGTAATCTCATAAAAAAAAATAAGAAAAACTATAAAGTTCAATTCTCAATCAACATAATGTTGAATGATTAAATTAGATAAAAAAAAAACTTAGATCAACCTGAGTTAATCAGTCAAACTCGGGTCAAGAGATTGGGATAGCTCCATAGAAAGCAAATAAAAAAAATATAAATTATAATTTTCAATCAACACATTTTTAAATAATAAAGTTGAGAAATAAAATATATTCAATTAAAAAATGATAAAAATATCTGACTTAACTTGAATAACCCGTAAAACTCGCAACTCGGGTTGTGAGACCATAATGATCCCATAAAAAGTTATGAATTTCAATTCACAAAAAATCCAATGTTGAATTATTAAGTTGAGAAAAAAAAAAGATTTGAGTCAACACAGCTAACTTGCAAAACCCACAACCTAGGTCATAAAATCGAGATAACTCCATAGAAAATAAATTAAAATAAATTATGAAATCTAATATCCAATAAACTCAATATCAGAGGATAAAATTGAAAAAAAAAACTAAGATTAAATTTTTTTAAAAAAAAGTCTTAAGAAAATTTGAGGGTCAAAATGTAAAAATCTTTTTTTTAGGACTAAAATGTAAAAGACCTTGACATTTTACTATAGAAGTCTAATATCCAATAAAATTATAAACCTAATGTTAAAGGATAATTTGTTTTTTAAAAAAAACTAAATTTAAAATATATTAAAAAAATCCATAGAAACTTGAGGAATAAAATGTAAAAGTTCTTTTTTAGAACAAGAGTGTAAAAAATCTTGGCTTTTCATTATTCATTACTACAAAGAAATGCCAAGATCTTATAGTAAATGTTAATTATATTCTTACAAAACATGATGCATCTTATGTTTTTATAGTTATTTTTATGTAGGAATTGTTAGTTAGTTACTCAATTAAAAAAATATTAATGATTTATAATTTATTTTAAAAAATAATATTAAATATCAACAAAAGTTAAACTAGTTGGGAAAATACAGGAGTTATAGACTCATTGTCACTATTTATTAGAACAATATAATGATGTATTTGCCCTTCCCACCAAAAAATATATAACTAACTATTTAGGATATTAAGATCTTTCATGGGAAATATTAGTCATTTCCAAATTTATTATGGGTAATGATGTCATTTTTCATTTAAAAAACACATTGAAAAGATCCAAATGCTTTTAAAAATAGAAATTTCAATACTAGCATTAACGGGAAATTTGGTACTTTCAAAATGATATTTTTTCATTATTATCACATAAGGTGAAGGCCAGTTTTGTATTTGAACAATTATAAAAATAATCAAAAGCATAATTAAAATGATCAAAATACTATTGGAAGTTAAAAAACCAAACTTAGCCTGAAGGTGTCTTTTCATTTTTCTCCAAATGGTTTTTTCGATATTAACATTTCATATAAAGGACAATTTGGTACCTGACTGAAAAAACCAAAGGACAAGTGAGTTTACGACACCCAGAGATAAGTAGGAGACGTCAACACACTTTAAGGGACACGTATGATATCTTCTAGTGTCCAAAATGCACTTTCTGTATTGTCATTAGAAACAATATCATGTCCTCTTTTTTTTCACGACACGTGTCTCTAATGGTGGTCCGATTTGTTTCTGGTAGGTCATTTTTTTTCTTTTTTCTCTCATCCTCACAAGAAATACAGTTTGACTCTTCTTGTTGTCAGTATTTCAACTTTAGTTATTATTCTTTTGATTTTTAATTTTTGGTTTTGGCCCCTTTGTAAAAAATTTATTTGTTTTTAATTTCATCCTTCAATCACAATTTATCATATATTATATTCTTCAATTTGGTCCTTATTTTTTTTATATCTACTTTTTTTTCTTGGCTCTTTCATAAAAGATTTATTGGTTTTCAATTTCATTCTTTAATTCAAATTAATGGTATTATGTTTTTTAATTTGATCTAATTGATTTGATTATGATTTTTTTTCTTGTTTCTTTTGTAAAAGTTACTATTCTTTTCAATATTACCCTTCAATAAAAACATTGTTTTTAATTTTTATGACAATTTTAATCCTTATTATTTTGAGTATTTTTGGTCCTTTTACTAAATTAATTTTTCTTTTCAATTTCACCCTTCAATCAAATATAAAATTTATCTTGTTTTTCAATTTTGATCCTCATTCTTTTAAATGCTATTTTTTTAATCCTTTTACAAAATTAAAATTCTTTTTTCAATCTCATCATTCAATATTTGACTGATTGAGAATTAGATTTCATGGTTTTTTCAGATTTGATGTATTTGGATCTAATGACCTGAATCACAAGTTTGAAAAGTTAACACCATTTTTTTTTAAACAAAGCTTTATAACTCTTTATTTTTTTATCAAGTTAATTGAATCTCATGATTTGGACTCCGAGTTTAACAAGATATCCCAGGTTTGCTCCATTCTAATTATTATGGTTACAAGTTTGTCAAGCCAACTCAAAGCCATCATGACTGATTTTTTTTTTGTCAGTTTTTACCCCATTTTGGCAATTGAAAATCTTTTCTTGCATTAAAAAAGTAATTCGATCACACAGTGAAACATATGCACCTAGACTAGTTAGATATTATATGTATCAATTAAATTATATGTTTTGCACAAATAAATTGCCTCCTGAAACTCAATTTTCAAAATCTTTATCTTAACATCTTTTAGTATATTTTGATTACTTGATCCATTTTAATATTTTTTTGGGACAATTACTATATCTCCTTATATAAAACAAATCTCAAAAAATCTATCTAAGATACTTTTGTTTTTGTAAAACCTCAAATTACAATCTTTTATATAAAAAAACATTCAAATGGGTTAACGGATAATTTTATTTTGAGATTAGAGAAATACTATATTACTGGTCTGCATCAAACTATGAGTCGAATCAAATGTTTTTTTAAGGTAAAAAAATTGGCCCGCATCAAGCGTTGCTAATATGTAGTATCATAAAAAATAAAAATCATGAACTTAAAATTTGATGCATATTAGATAATATTGTTTTTAATTATTGAAACAATAATATATTAGACAAATATTTTTTTAATATTAAAACGATAATATATTGGATTGATCCAATACATTAACCTGTTAAATTTGTAATTCGGGTCATTAAACCATAATAACCTTATAAAAAACAAATTAAAATAAATTATGAAACTCAATTTTGAATCACCGTAACGTTAAATAATAAAATTAAAAAAAAAACTCAATTAAAAACAATAACAAAAAAAAAAACTGAGAATGAAAGGTTATTTTATAGTAAAGGGTATTGTGCCATATTCTTATAAGAATTTAACTAACATTACAATTTATACATTCTGATTCTACAACTTATTTAAAAAAAAAAAAAAACTTATAATAATTTAAATCAAAACCAGCATTTTGACAGTGATATATGATGTTCTTTTCTTTTGTTTGTAATAAAATAATCAAAATAAATGAGTTAGTACTCCAAAGTCCAAATTCCAAAATAGAAGTCTTCAGGTTTCATTCTATATAAAAAAAAAAAAAAAACAAAAATTCAACATCTCCTACATGGCCATACCATACAATGTGAAACCTCACCATTGATGAAGCTCAGGTCGAGCTGCATAGGTGGACTCACCCACCAATGCCAACGCCATATGTATGGCTTTGGCATGGTGGGTTGTCCACCTATGCAGCTCGACCTGAGCTTTCAATGCAAAATTTCTGAAGTGAAAAAAATGCTCCTTAAATATGGAAATTTAATGGCAAAATTAGTGTATAATTAATTAATATTGGGAGGAGGAGGAGGAGGAGGAGGAGGAGTGCTGGTTGCGTAAAAATAATAAGTAATTAAGGGCTTAAAAAGCTGGGTCCTACAAAATGGGGCCCGCTTGCTTTGGCGTTTTTGGCGGCTATTCTTACAAGAAATCACCAAAACTCATTATTTCATTACCAACCATGCTCTTTCTCTCTCTTAAAAGGCACAAAAAACTTCCTTTTCATTCTCTTTCTCTCTCTTCCCCTTTATCCTGTTGTCCTTTTGAAACTTGACAACTTATTGGTTCTGTTCCTGTTTGTCCCCTGAGAAAATTCGTACATTTCCTCTTTTTTTTCATTTCACTGGTTTTGCTTTTTTGTTACAGCAACCAAATAAGAGAGTTTTTTTTTAATATACATTTTTATTTTTTTGGGAAAGAGACTAATGTGGGTGGGGTTGGAATGTAGTGAATGGGAAGATGAAAGGCATTAAATCAAGATTTGGTCTAAGGTCAAGATTAATGGGGATTTGTTTCAGTACTGATAATGACAAAATCCCACAAGAACGACAGCGGTTATCTTCTAAGGGAAACCAAGGTAGTACTTTTAAAGTCCACATTTTTTTAGTTTTTGTCTGTTATTTTTGTTGTGTTTTGTGTTTATTGCCTTTTGATTTCTTTGTGCATTGATTTGTTTTTTCTGGGCATAGTTGAGGAAATGGGTTTCATTTGGTTTTTTCTTGGTCTTGTTGTTATGCCAGTGGTGTTTTGAGCAACAAAATGGAGCATTTTAGTGAAGTGGATTCATTGATTGTAAACTTGAAAGTGTTTGTATGCAGTTTAATGTTGGCTTGAATTAACGTGACTTTGGCAATTTAGGAAATTAAGAGATGTAGCTTGTTGATGTATTCTGTTAATTTGCGATATTTAATAGCTTTACATTTCATAAAAAGTTTCTAACTTGTTGAATACTACTTCAATTGTCCTTTTCCAAAAGGTTTAGGGTTTGTTGATTTGTGTGCATGTTAAGTGAATGTGTAGTATTTTATTTATAACTGTTCTTGTGAAGAAGCAGGGCACGACTACGATCACTCTCCAACTATATCAAATGGGCCGGAGGTGGTTGAGATCAAAAGAACAAGTAGCATCCCTTCAATTCACAAGAATGTCACAGATCTTCGTAATAGTCCTGGTTATGTTAATGTTGATATATTTACATACGAGGAAATGACATTGGCCACTAAGCATTTCCGACCAGATTATATTCTTGGTGAGGGTGGATTTGGAGCTGTTTATAAAGGAGTCTTGGACAAGAGTGTAAGGCCTGGTTACAAGACCACATATGTTGCCATTAAGGAGCTTAATCCTGATGGGTTACAAGGTGACAGAGAATGGCTGGTATTCATCTTTTCATACTTTCTCAGAATATTTATCTTTTCTAAGTTATGGTGTTACTAATTATCAACTCTGGTTTCTTATTTACCGTTTCCTCCATAAATGTCTGGTAGTTGATGGACTCAACTTTCTTTTAATTTGGATTAGGAATTTTTTAGTAGGCTTATTTGGGAGACATAGTTATGTATCTTTTGATTTGTGTCAGTGGGATAATAACTCATATGGATGTATTTGAGAATCGAGAGTGAAATGAAAAGAGACTGAAATCTTATTTCATATTTCACTGTGCTCAAGAAATGAATTTACCTAATTGGATGCGAGAAATCTTCTATTAGTTAGAATGGAGATGGGGATATCAAAGAACAATATGTATATATCTATCTCTTGAGAATGCTCATTATTGTTTGAGGGAAGGAAATTGGATAGTCATTACAATTTGGTATTGTTGGTTACGTACAACATAGTTAAACCATAGTTGTTTGCCATTGGGCGAAAAGTAAACTTGTTTTTCTTGTGTAAACCATTCTGTCAAAGATGGCATCTAGTTGCTTGTATTCATTGTATCCTGTTTGCTTTGCAGGCAGAAGTCAACTATTTAGGTCAACTCAGTCACCAAAATCTTGTGAAGCTCATTGGGTATTGCTGTGAAGATGAACACAGGCTGTTGGTCTATGAATACATGGCAAGTGGGAGCCTGGAAAAGCATCTTTTTCGCAGTAAGTGGCTGTTGAAATTTTGAATTTATGGTGCCTATAGGGAGTGAAGTTTTGTGTACAGTGTAGTGAGGAATCTTATACATTAGCAAAGAATTAATCAATTCAGAAGCATATGACTGATCTAAATTTTAACATGACTATCTTTAAATAACTACATAAAACCTATTAGGGTATTCCGTAGCTTGCACTGTTGATGATATGATCACTGATGCTTTTATGTTTTCCATTTGGAAATATGTAAGGTCACATACTTTATAGCCACTTAAAATCTCATAAACTTAGTAGAGTCTAGAATCATTATGATTTATGGGGGCTTTGCAAATGGTTCATGTTCCCATTTAGTTTCCTATAACTTAACCGCTTGATGCCATTTTTCATTTAAAAAACATCAATGATGAGTCTAAGCAAACCTCCATGGGATGGAGCATTACAACATAGAACAGAACTGAAATGGAGGCTCAACAGATAATGTGAAAGGATTTGCAAATGGACACAACTTTTTAAGCAACGGAGGCCTGATTTGTTTGATCTCATGGTTCAAGTTGTCTATAATAATTAGATAGTCGAGGTGTCTTTAGCCACCAAAGTGAAAAGAAAAACAGAGGAACATTTTTATCCAGGTGGATATTTCTTGTATTAGTATTGGATTATGCTGTCTCGCAATGTTCTTTATTCTATGATTACTCTTGATGATTTTTAAGCAGAGAAATAATCCTCCTCCTTTGGAAGAAGACAATTGTTTTTATTTTTCCTTTTTATTTGTTAGGAGTGGGTTGTACTTTGACATGGTCAAAAAGAATGAGGATTGCTTTAGATGCTGCAAAAGGACTTGCTTTTCTTCATGGTGCAGAAAGATCTGTCATATACCGTGATTTCAAGACATCAAACATCTTGCTGGATTCGGTTAGTTATCTTTGCTTCAGTAGTTGTTACTTATCAAACAAATTCATCTTCCTCTTGGTGCCGTTTCCTCCCTTTGAAGTTCAAATAACTGGCCAACTGGACCTTATCTTGCTGAAAATTTGTCTACCTCTAGTGATACATTGTTACATCGACATTGTGGCTTCCTTGAAAGCTGCTGAAAAGAATAAAAATGATCCATGTTTCATGCATGATGAAGTTGTAGAATTTTTGCTTGGGAAGTATTCATATACAAAATGAGATGCATAAGTTAAGTCTTCCCGAAGTTAGTGTTCATGCTTGAGGAAATTTTCCTAGTTCTGTTGCTGATAGTGTAATAACAATGTGCAGGATTTTAATGCAAAACTTTCAGATTTTGGACTTGCAAAAGACGGGCCGATGGGAGATCATACTCATGTGTCAACACGTGTCATGGGGACATATGGATATGCTGCTCCAGAATATGTAATGACTGGTGAGTGTCTGGTGACATATTGCAGTAATCATTCCATTTGTGGTGATAATTTTGAAACTGAAGAATCCCTATTCTCTATTCCAAAGCAAAGAGATAAAGCATAGTTATAAATGTTGTCTTGGTATTGGATAAATGTTGAAGCTTTTCATTTTATTGCATTAGAAAACCAATTTGAATTGGATTTTGTTCGAATGGATCAAATTCTTGTACTTTCTCCGGTGCATAAACAGTGACTGATTGCAGATGGATTGATAGGCATGGATATTTTCTATTTTTAAAGTTTCTCATACTCCAGGACTCGACGTGGTGGTTTTTTTATGAAAGATGTTTGTATTTGGTACTGAAAACATGAAGTAATTTGCAATAGGAAATTAAACATTGTCAATCTATTTAATGTTCAACTGGGATCGTTGATAAGAATTCATGGTTCCACTAAGCTTATATAATAATTTTCTGAGCAGGGCATTTAACGGCTCGAAGTGATGTTTATGGGTTTGGGGTAGTGCTACTTGAGTTGCTTCTTGGAAGGAGAGCAATGGACAAGAGCAGGCCTAGCCAAGAACACAACCTTGTTGAGTGGGCCCGCCCTCTCTTGAACCACAACAAGAAGGTTCTGAGAATCTTAGATCTCAGAATGGAAGGGCAGTACTCATCTAGAATTGCAATGAAAGTAGCCAATTTGGCATCCCAATGCCTTAGCCAAAATCCGAAAGGGAGACCCCTCATGAATCAGGTGGTTGAATTACTTGAGAGTATCCAGTCAAAGGATGAAGGCGCCGTGTTGGAAACCAGTGGGAGAGGTGTAGCCCTATATGAAGTCCCAAGGCGCTCTCCATACACTCCAGAGAAAGGAAGAAATCAAACTAGAAGTCATGATCATAGAGAAGGGGAACCTTCTCCTTACACCCTGGATGAAGAAGGGAACCGGACTAAAAGTCATGAGCATAGAGAAGGGGAAACTCCTCACACCCCTTCAGAGAAAGAAAGAAACAAAACTGGAAGTCATGATCATAGAGAAGGGGAACCTCGAAGGAGGAGCAAACCTGCAAATGTAGGGAGCAGAAGTGAGCCCCCAACTGAGAGTGATCTGATTAGCGCTCATGTTGGAATGTTGAACCCTATGACTGAAACGAATCTACATTGAGTTGAACTTGTACCAATATGGATGGAAGTTGAAACTGTAAGAAATGTCTATCCATTTTGGTGTTTTGAAATAGCAATTATTCTCCGTTTCTTGGTATTTTAGATTTTCTAAACAAATATGCTGCTGAAGCATCCCCGTCTCCTCTTCTTACACAAGTTACAATCATGTGTCAATTTGTACTTACAGGAGATTCAGGTTTATGTTTATGGCTGAAGTTAGCATGTCGCAGATGTAACTATTAGCAGCATATTTTACTTTCAGACATGTATAATCATTATAATTTTTGCATTAAAAAGAAGGCGACACCCACATCTAGCTTGGTTCAGGTTCTTAAAGGCAGGATTCAGGATGCTTTAATGGTGTTTTGATTCTTTATTGATGATTTGGAAGATGGAACAGAAGCCATTAGCTCCATTCATAGTCTATCAAATTAACTTAAATTATCACATGAATGTACTTCATCATTTTCATATAAATTCACCCTTTCAAGCACAGTTTCGGTGCCTGATCATAATCAATTGATCTGTAAGGGTGAAAAAAGAGAGAAAAGGACCTCCATTCGGGTAACTTCTTGGGCCTGTAATTTCAATTTTAGGACACTTCTTGACTTTTTAGAGTTAACAATCAAATTTACGGGTTTTTGTTTTGTTTGTTTTTTACATTAGCATAACAGAAAAAAATAGTTAAATAATATTATTTATAAAATATTAAAAAAAATAACACAGTTTAGTGAGTTATAAAACTCAACTACTACTCGCGAGTTGCATGTGGGCACATAACTCACCTGGGCACATAACTCACCAGAAAAGTGGTTCAGAAAGTTTTTTTCTGCCTCTAAACTCCCTATAAAATAAACTAACCCAACAATAATCACAATTTAAAAACAAAATTTACAATTCATCTCCCAAAATAATTAAAAAATCAACACAATCAAACATGTGTCATCTCATGGATGTCTTCATGGATAGTGAATGCTACTTTATAAGCCTTCGTAATAAAAAAATAAATCTAATAAATAAATAAAAAAATTAGCACCCATCATCTATAAGGAAAGTAACTATTATTTAATAAATGTTATATATATAAAATATTGTATACCAATTAATTCTGTCTCGGATATTAAAGCTCAAAATTGCATCGAATTAAGTGAATGCCTAGAAAAACTTTACCATGTAGATGCAATAAACCGATGTGTTATGGGCAAATATCATCTCACGTAGATAACTATATCAATTGTTGAATGCCACTTTATAAATAGCTAATCTCTCCTTGCATTGCAAGGATCTAAGTAAATTACTTGAATCACCAGCTAATTCTTTTTACGCTTATCTTGATGATTGATATTATATATAATCCAGGATAGGCTAAATTTCCGCATTACCTTATCAGGGTAATGCATCTCAATTATGTTAAAGCAATATCGCAGGACATGTGCCAACTACAAATCACCCCCCTCTCGGTATATGGATGCATCGACATAATGAGTTGAACTAACCTCATTTTACATCATATTTCAAGTAATTTCAATTTTAATTTTAAACATATTTCGGCCAAGTTGATTACATAACATTCCAAATAACTCGTCAAGAGACATATCTAATATAGTAGTTAGGAACTCATTACTTTCTAACAATAATATCACCATAACAACATAACATTTCAATAGAATGAGACATCTGTTAAAATAATACAACAAAACTCAAGCATAATTTATCAATATTGTAGGGTTAATCAATGTAAATAATTTATCAACAAAACCTTAACAATAATATAATCAACAAAAACCTAAATTCATTATCATATTTTATACCTAATTAGGTAAAATCTCTTATTTAACCTAAAAACCCCAACCCTAACTCTAATTCACAATCAACAACAACCAAAATTATTAATTTTCCTTGAAATTAATAAATCTAACCACTCAAATCTATTTTATAGCTAATTAACCTAATTTTAACCTAACTCACAAAAATTGTATACATGTTTTTTAAATTCCTAATCCAAACCCTAACATTTTCAAAACCAACAATTAACATAAATTATAATAAATTGATAGAAAAAAAGTGTGTAATATAACTCTAGATGTTGAATGTGAGTGCTGACAATGATGGATGGCACGGGTGGCGGCCAAAACTTGGTGAGAAAGTTGCGGGTAGGGAGAGAGAAAAGCCTATCATAGTGGAGAGAGGAAGGCTCATGTGATGGCTGAAAGGGTGTTTCGCGGTAAAGAAGAGGGTTAAGGTTGTGGGCAGCGGTGGTTAGGGGTGAGCAAAAAAACTGAAAAACCGATTAAACCGAGAAAACTGAAAAAACCGAATCGGAAAAAAACCGATTAAACCAATTAGAAAAATTAAAAAATAAGCCGATTCGGTTTGGTTTTGATTTTAAAAGGCTGAAACCGAATAAACTGAACCGAACCGAACCGGTTCCAGTAAAAAAATAAATAATACTATAAATATCACTTTTCAGCTTTCCCCATCTCCTTTCTAAACCCTAGCCGCCACCCATGTTTCACAATCTTCATCTCTCAACATTGCCCCCACCCCCATCTTCACTCTCAACCTTTCTCGCCCATGTTTCTCAATCTTCATCTCTCAGCACAGCCCCCCCTCCCATCTTCATCTCTCATCTCTCAACCTTTCTCACATCTTTCAATTGTTCTCACAGCCCCCCATCTTCATCTCTCAACCTTTCTCACAGCTTCCCATTACAACCCCTCATCTTTATCTCTCATCTCTCAACCTTTCTCACAGCCCCCCCTCAACATCCTCATCTCTCATCTCTCTCAACCTTTCGTTAAGGCTTTAAGCACAACTCCCCCTCCTCCCCCAAAGTAGATCTGGTGAACAAACCATCATTATCTCCCATCTCTCAGTCTTTTTGTCATTTTCTTTAAGCATAGTCGACTAAGCTCATGGATTAACAACCAAATAGCAGCTCTGGAGCCCCCCTCTCTTCAATCTTTATCTCTTAATTTTTGTCCCTGTGTACTTTTTTTTTATTTTGTAAATCTATTATGTATTCATTTTCTATATTTATTTACAAGGTTGTTGATTTGCCATAGTATGCTCATGTTGCGATTAATGTAATAAATGTTATGAGAATTATTTTTTTCAAATTTTCGTTTGACTCTTGTTCTTTTTGGCTTCTTGATTTTCAATTTTAGAAAAATTTTAGAAAACTTGCTCGATATGCTTGGCCAATATGGAATTGGTTTTTTCCGATTTTTCCTTTCAATTAACCAAACCGAACCAAAACTGTTCGGTTTGAACCGAACCAAATAATTTCGGTTTTGATTTAAAAATAAATAAATTAATTAATTTGGTTAGTCTTTTAGATGAAAACCAGACCGAACCGAAAATGCTCACCCTTAGCAGTGGTGGATGTGGGGAGTGGAGGAGAAGGGGAACAAACAAGAAACAAAAAAAAAACAAATTAGGAGTGAGATTATAATTCGTTTGAAGTCGCTAGCCTCGCATTTGATTTGCAAGTCATATATGAGGCCGACATCTAGTAATGGCATATTTCTCAAAAAATTTCCATTTGGAAGACCATATCTCCATACTGGAGGACTTCAGTTATCCTGCAATCCCTGCTTATTTTGGTTTTAGAACAACAGTCAAGATATGAACAACTAGCAAACTACTCATAAGAGAAAACATCCCAATGCCAACAACCAGCATCAAATCTGACTTCACAACAAACACTTGGCTTCTTGAGTTAACACACATTGGGGAAATGAAAAGTTTTTATGTGGAAGGATCAACACTGCTCGCATGAATCCCCGAGTGGATTGGAAAGCATGCTTCACACGGGGCTGAAATTATCAGGAGTTCTTCCCTGCAAATAAAATAAAATAAATGTGACATCTAATTCTTAGCACCAATAAAATTCCATAACATAGAAATATAAATAAATGAGAGCTTATCATTTTACAGGAGCTATACCATTTTGGTCACTTCAAACGAGAAGTGCAAATGTTACAGTTTACCCGTGCCATAACAGAAGACCATTAATTTATTCTGTACATGGTAGGTGTTCAAAGTGTTGATTGTCAAACATTGATTAACAGATAAACTTTAGGCACGAATGGAAGCATGTGGCAAGCACCAAATTACCAAACTATGACACTTGAGGCTTTTAAGATTTGGATACAGTAACAAGGAATCACATGTATTATGTTTAAGTTTTGATTGTATTTCCATAATTTGGACATTTACTTGATTGCCACGACTCTTGGAAACTACCATTGCTCCAAACACACGTTTAGCGTTCAAAACAAAAAGACGAAAAAAAAAAAAACTTGTATGGTGAAATGTGCAAATAAATCGAAGACTCCTGAATAAAGAATTTATCATACCCCATAGTTGACGCAACTTCATGGCAAGTTGAGAGATGGATCTTCTCTCAGCTGGATTGGAAAATTCCATATTTACAGCCTCCTGGATCGCACAAAAGAATTCTCTTTTTGTTTTTGCAGAGAGAATAATATAATCAGGTCCATTGATTGTGCTCAAGTCCACCACCTAAAGGGAGAAAATTTCAGAGGGTTTTTATTATAAACTTCCAGCCACTGAAAGTAATTGCAACAAAGTAACAGGGAGTTAAAAAAAAAAAGGAAAGAAAGTAAAGTACTTACCTGCTGCAACCAAGGGATTATTGAGTTCGTAAACCTCTGCTCTAAGAAGTACGATGCCAAAATGCTAAGAACATCACCAGCAGTCTTGGAGGACAAACTTTCTAGAACAGGACCAGTTCTATCAATAAGCTCAATCAGAACAAGTTCATCAATGGAACAGAGAGCTTCCTCATAGGCAGACTCTAGGTCACCTTCACATAAAAAGCCTTTCACACATTGCCACACACAATTTTTGCTCTCTGGACCACTTTGTCTAGAATTGGCACTCGAGAGTGGAGCAAAGACAGAATCAACTTTTCTCGCCTGACCCATGCTCTGTGCCCCCTGCCCAGAGCCTTTTTGCATGTCCTTTCCTATAGCACTCCTACTAGTCTTTACAGTAGGATTAGCCCACATCTCTGTGCCATTTTTAGCAGGGTTGATTGGTCTGCTCCTGCTGAAATTTTTTCCCTCCCATATATCAGAATTCTTTGCAGAAAGCAGTGAAGGTTGTCTATTGCGAATATCTACAGATGGCCGAGGAGTGTACGTAGAAGGTCTGGGAGAAGAAACACTTTGATTCTGCTTCATAAGTCTAGAGACAGCTGAATCAGAACGTCTCCCATCTTGCATGAGAACTTGACCTATTCTATCTACTTCATGTTCTAAACCAGACACTTTAGACTGTAATATAGACAAGTTATCCATTACGCCTGTTGAAAACACCTGTAAATTTAATTGAATGATTAAAAATAGCGAATAGACTTCACAGTAGGCAAATATTTAAGCCCTTTCTTGATTAGACAGAAAATATTTTAGCAATCCCTCAATAAAAAACATCAGAAAATGGGGAAGCAAAGAGAAACTCAAAAAAGTAGGCAATCATAACAAGCACTCAATATTCACAACATATAAAGCTACATGCCTTGAGATAATGAGAGACTGTGAAGCTTGTAGCAAGAGGCCAGTGGTGGTAGAATTATGTTAGCAAGAACATGCATACTGGACACATTATGTTTCATAGTTCTAAAGTAGATATAAAACTCTATACAAGTAAAGATATCAAGAAATTCTAAATTTATTTACCTGTAGTAATTCCATTAAATTTGACTGCTTGTTTTCCATCTCCAAAAGTTGTTTCCGTATGCAAGCCATTTCACTGGCTACCTGTGAACAACATCCATGCAATGTTTGGAAACTGTTCTCTGTAACTGCAGAGTCGATACTTCTACGATCTCGCATCTGTGCAGAGTATATTTGCACCTCACTGTTTATCCCTTCAGATGAAAACTGCTGATTCCGACCCCTCGGCTTGAATGAACTGCCCTCCTCAAGCAAGCCATGAGAAACTGTGACAAACTTGGTCTCAAAGTTGTTAGTAACTAGGTTAGACACAGATGAAGAGTCTTGCTTGTCATCCATTGGCACATATTCACATCCAATATCTGGAGGACTCATTACATCAGCACTCATCCTTTCTAATGTTTTGGTAATGGAACTACCCTCTGATTCCTCATTTTGAAGATCTGCCAAAGAAATGTTATGCTTTTTTGGGACAGAAATTTCAATATGCCAATTATCTGTTTTGGGATGATGAGAGTCCACATAATTTTGACATGCTTTCGTAGCTGATAAAGGAGCCCTTCTTTTAGTTGAGTCTGAAACTACATTTTTTAGTGTGGCCTCCTTCCGCACAACATCACTTGCACTCGTGACATCACTGTAGTCACCTCCATAGAAGTTTTCTGTATAAAGTGGAAGATAAAATCACCGAAAGAATTCAAGCAAGAGCAGAAAGACATGCTAGAGGAAGCATCTAAGGGACAATTGTAAGCATATACAACCACATCACATGGGATTTTCAAGAACTACTGGATTGTTCTTTAACAAATTAGGTAAAGACTCCACCACAGCTCACAGTGAAGAATAATAATCAGTATAGAATGATACTCTCCCTAGCTCTTTATACCAAATGCTCTCAAGAATTTTACAAAGCAAATTTCTACAGGCTTCAAAACAGTTACTCCGGTCAAATACAAGCAAATCTTCCCAACCATGTGAAACTAGGAACACATACCCATGGTAATGTGTTGCATATTCAGAGTAATGGATTTTATAGAAGCGAGTATATAGAAAATTAATTCATGGAATGTAAAGAGGAAGAGAGACAGCACCATCTATAACAGGCTTTGCAAACGTTTAAACATATGAGTTGTGATTTTCTTGCATACGATACTGAGAGCAATAGTTAATCATGGATTATTCAAAAGGACAGAGGAATAATATTTTGCTTTAGGTCACCCACCATGCAAATTGGTGAATCCACAGTTTAGAATGGTTTGCTGTAGCTCAGAGCAGTCCTTATTAATTATGATCTCATCATATTACATAGCTTTGAATAATCAAGCACTGATTAGTTCAACGGAAACTTCCGGACAGCATAAATGCCACAGCTTTTAAATAGAGTTATTTTCCACTTCATAAGGCAAAACTAATTCCGCAGCTATTTTAAGTCTAAACAGCAGTTTTCTAGTATCCTGATGTGTCCTTGATACTTCTCTCATCTCTGATTTCTTTCTAGATAGACTTGCATATCTGGCAAATGGACCTCAAGTCTACTGCTAAAACATTAGTGCATCATGAAAAACATATGACAATGCATTTAGATTTGCAAAGGCAAACACAATAGAACAGTTTATAAACAAACTTAACCTTGCATAAATTTCAAAACATCCATTTTAACACAAGACTCTATTAACGCTTTTAAGTTAATGAGCATGCGCACAAAACCTTTTATAGAAGAACCAGTTTCAGAAGGTTCGGGGGTATCAGACCCTGGAAGACTTTTCCAGTACTGAAGGGCATGCTGTACTGCGTCCCTAACTGGTTTCACCTATAAGAAACACAAAAGGCATTTGAGTAATGCACATAATTCAACAGATGTGAATTCTTCAAATAAAATCTTAAATGACATCAACCTTGTCAAATCGGCATGATTCAAGATATCGGATGCAGGAAGCCCTAAAAGGTCCCAAGCAGGATCCACCACTTGAAGCAATTTCTCCCAATGCTGCAGACGCTGCTTTGCGTGTTGTCCAATCACTGTTTTTGAGAGCTTCTTGGATGCTAGTCATTGCGGCGGATAGAATATTTTGTGATGGAGCACCTCCCGCCTGAAATAGAGAATAGAAAAATACCATTTTGCAAAGTATGAGTACATGTAACTAGCATAATAGTGCACACAACTGATTATTTGTAATCATTGACAAATATTTGAGAAAACAACCAGAATGATGCTTCTGTTCAACTCAATTGCTGCTGGTTTTGCCATGAAATGTGGATTCTTGAGCAACTTTATTGTCCGAGCCAACATCCGCTGCAGAATAGAAACTGGAGGATCATGAGAACTATCAATGACCCTTGCCAAGCACAACGCAGAACCCGACTGCACCTGCTTATTCTGCTCACCCAAAGCTTCAAAAAGCGGCTTGACCAACATAACAAAGACCCCATCACTCTCATCCCCATGGTTACTCAACTTAGCAGCCAAAATACCCATCGTCTCAACACAAGCATCCCTAACAACCGAATCCGGATCCTTAAGCCTCTTAACAACACTAGCAACCATCTTACTCAAATGGGGTCCCATTAAACCCTCATGAAAATTCACCAATGTACCTATCAACCTAACACACTCCTTCCTAACCGCACTCTTCTGCTCCTTATCCGTATCCAAAATACACGAAAGGAACGGCGAAACCCCATCTGGGGTTAAAAACTCAGCCACTTTCTCAAGCTCATCAACACCAATTTGACAAGTATCTCGATCAGCAAGCTTTTTCAATGCAACAACCACCTTTTGCTTAAGCTCAAAAACCACTTGCTGTGCATTAACCCTAGATGACCCTCTAGTTTTCAATTGGGAATGTGCCTCCTTCATCTTGAAATCCTCCTAAATCCCTAACTATACAAAATCCACGCCCTCCTCTCCTCCCCAGGTCACATTGTCAGCTGTTTTTTTTTAATAAAAAGAAAGTAATAAAATCTATCGCTCATTATCTATCGATCTATCTATAAGCAAGAAATTTAAAATTGAAGCTTGAACTTTATGACAGAAAAAAAATAAATTCAAAAACTTCTACTCAGAAAAATGTTTGAAACCCTAACCTTTTCTTGGAAGTTGAAAAGTACAGAAAGAGAGCAGAGCGTTTCATTCAAATCAAAGCCAAAAGAAAAATAGAGAGAAATTTGAAAATAATAATAAATTACTAGTACCCATAAAAAAAAAGGTGAAGAAGAAGGACGAGGAGCAAATCTCTCAAGTAAATGTCTATAAGAATCAACGCTCCCCTTTTTTTCCCCTCTCTCTGAGAGTTTTTACAGAGATTGATTGATGGAGGGACAGGAAGTGATTATGTTAGTATTAATTAAGTATTTATTTTCTTTGGAGTTTGGGGGAGAGAGAAAGAGAGGTCTTCAAATTTCGCGCTTAGCACTGTGTATTTCGAATTTTGGGTCGAGGGAGCGTTTGGACTGTGCAGTCTTACGTACTGGTCTACTACTTGATAATGAGCAGTCGTTTTAGTCTTTGCTTTATCTCTTTTCGTCCTCACATGCAAGGCAGTCTCTCCTCCTCCCCTTCTTCCAAGAACAACTTTTCAAAATTTGAATTCATTACATTAATGGATGTAGATATATTACAATAAGAAACGAGAGAGAGAGAGAGAGAGAGAGATTGTAGATATATTATTGTATATTAAATAAGTGAATCTATTTTTTTAATTTATTTCATAATTCAAAAAAAAATAAAAATGCTTTCAAAATCAAGATGGTTAATTATGTTACTTTATGTCTGAAATTACTAGTTTGTCACGTATTATTTTAAAAATAAAACAACTTGGGATA
>Ga0325411_1003153_pt1 | contig 18551 bp, 16 predicted proteins | sample PopdelMetagenome_13_FD_206181 | JGI IMG/M metagenome (GOLD analysis project Ga0325411, IMG submission 206181) | Populus deltoides microbial communities from Bellville, Georgia, United States - Xylem-PdIQD-R4 | ecosystem: Host-associated > Plants > Phyllosphere > Stem > Wood/Secondary xylem...
TAGGCTTCCCAATTCTCACAAGGAACCAACCCGTGTTGACCTAGGCAATACCTGGTGAATGACTGAAGAAATCTGTTGGGGCAAAGGTGCCAATTCCGAGGAATGAATGATCTTGATGACAGGATAAGTAGGGCATTAAGATATTTCGATATCCTTAAAGTTCACTACATTGATTGAAATCTCTAACCTAGGATTCTCAGCTTGGCCATTTTCAATAGTGAGTTTATAAATTCTCTACTGTTGTTGGAGGGGCGTGCAGCAGCTGAATTTCTAAAGTAGCACGAATTAAATTCAATCAGACTCAGATAAGGAAAGGATATATGCAAAATCCAACATATATTCCTCTCGCGTTTGACTTGTTCTTACAAATCTTTGAAGAGTCTAATTAATTATACATTGCTAGAATTCTTCATTCATTGTCGGCTGCAGCTGCTCCATGAAAATTGCCATCACATTCACACACTCACATTCGCTCAGAGTGGATAGAATTTCCTCCCCAATTGTGCAAAACCAAGAAATGAAATGCATTGAAAAACTCACCTCTCAGAAAAGATTAAAAGTATGATTACATAACTGAGTAACTGTGTAGTATGATTATATAAGTGAGTAACTGTGTCTCTCCTCCCACACTCTCCCATGTGTCTCTGCATCAGAAGCCGCCCCTTCCCTAATACCCGATTCCTCAGTCAGACATCTTTGGTTTTTTCTCTCTTTGTCTCTCTTCCTCTCTATTTTATCTTCAAATGAACCACCCACATTGTCCTTTTGATACAAGCTCGTCTCGTTTTCGCCTTGTTTTGAGCAATAAAGAGAAACCCTCTTCAGGCTATATAGCGTTTTCAAGCCATAATTTAACAAAAAACTGAATCTTTTTACTGTTTCATGTCTCTCTCAGTATATTATCCTAAAAAGATTCAACAGAGAGCATGTCGTCAACAGATAGTCTCTAGAAGGTTGTGGAGACGGCTCTGGTAGTGCCCAGGCAAATAGCAGCCTTGTGGATCTAGGCCTCATTGTGGCCTGGACACCAAATGATGTCGTGCTCTCTATTGACGACCATATCAAGTCCCACGTTGCCCACCTAACCACGAACCCTCATTCGGGCCACAATGAGGCCTAGATCCGTAAGGCTGCCATTTGCCTAGGCACTGTCAGAGCCGTCTCCACAACCTTTTAGAAGCTTCAAGACAAAGACTTCATCGCCGACGAGAGAACGACACCACTTCTGACCGCTAGAAGAACTGAGGCTAGGACATAATCTACTCCGAGAATGAGAGAGTGAACTTAGTGTCTGCTAATGTATTGGACACAACCCTTGGCCTAACCAACGAGATACATGCAACCATGTGCGTAATCGTGAAGCGTGCCACCAGCCTGACACCGATGCAGGGTTACTCGCTGATAATGACCAATTACCACTACCGTGACCTAGTCACGAAAGGTGTATGCGGTCACAGAGAAGGCCTACTGGAGGAGCATAGACGTGACTGAGTGGTTCAACATGGATACCACCCTCATCCAGGACGTGTTGTGGCACAAGGCATGCCATCCGGTGACGATGAACCTCAAGCAGATAGTCGCTGCTATAGATGCTATTATAAGAGAGAGAAGCTTGAAGCCGTTGGCATATGCACATCCAGACTCCTTGCCCAAGAGACGGAGCTGAGGGTGGTAAAGAGCTACATCACGCTCTTGTCCACAATCAACCCTATGTTCGAGCTATGTAAGGGATGTGTGGACTTTAATGCTCTCAGGGATGTGGTTGAGATAGTGAAAACATACCATGTGATCATTGGTTGGACTAGTTTGGAATGATTGTGAGGTGTCTCCTGGTTGAACTAAATGATCAGATTCAATGTCCCAAAGTTGATACTCTCATGTTCTCCCCCTGAATATCAGATTTGGAAAAGTAGGATTGATGCTTGAAAAAAGCCATATCTATTAAAGTATAAACTTTTTTGGTGATGGGAGAATAACACTTGTAACCCTTTTGGTTTGGAGAGTACCCAAGAAGATACATTTGATGGATTTAGGATCCAGTTTGCCACGATTGTACTGGTGTATGTGGACAAAAACTGAACATCCAAATATCTTAGGGTCTAATGAAAAGATTGTTTTAGTGTGTGGAAAGAATTTAAAGAGGTAGTGACAAGGAGTTTGGAATTTGAGGATTCTAGAAGGCATTCTATTTATGAGATAAGCAACAGTAAGGACAACTTCTCTCCAAAAAGTTTTTGAAACATTAATGGAGAACATGAGGAATCAAGTTACTCCTAACAGGTGTCTTTTTTTTTTTTGTGCAACTCCATTTTGTTATGGAGTGTCAGCACAGGAACTTATGTTAATAATGTCTTTGACTCAAATAATAAGTACCAAGGACAGAGTTGAAATACTCTTTGGCATTATTGGTTTTTAAGAGTTGGACCTGGTTTGGAATTGCGTTTGTATCATGGAAATGAAGTTTTGAAAAATTTAACTAACTTTATATTTCTCTTTCATAAGGAATAACTAGGTCAATCTAGTGTGATCATCAACAAATGAGATAAACCAACAAGTTCTTGTTATATTTTTCACTTTTGAGAGGCCTCATACATCACAGTGAATCATGGCAAATGAACGGGATGGCTTATATGAGATGCTTGGATAGCTATTATGGGTATGTTTAGGAATTGATAGATTTCACAACTGAAAAACTTTGAATTTTTAGTGATAAATAAGGAAGGAAATAGTTTTTCAAGGTACATAAATTTCGATGACCAAAGCAATAGTGCCATAACATAACATCACTATCTTTATTGACATGAGAATTTAAAGCTGATTCACCCTTAGATGGTATACAAAGTGTATTATGAACTTGTTTTCTTTGAGGAGTATCATTTTTGAGGAGATAGAGTCTTGAACACATCTTAACATTGCCAATCTTCTTCCCCGAATCCAAATCCAAATCCTGAAATACACACAAGTTAGGAAAGAATTTAGCAACACAATTCAAATCACAAATCAATTTACTAAACATGGACATGACGTTCGACGGGTCACAAATTTGCAGGTCGAGCCTCAACAAAGAGCAGAAGAGCATCCAGTTGCATGGCGAGATGTACACCCCATTCAGGTCAGTAGGAGAGGTCACATTCACGGTCCCCGGTAGGTACTGATGTGGTAACTAAGCCATGATAAAGCTCTAGGATTTGTCAAAGTTCATAATCTAGCACCAATAAAAAAATCTCTGTGTGTGAAATCACATTATATTTCAATTTCTCAGTTAGATTTTTTATTGGTGCTAGATTCTGAACGACCTTGAATCCTATAGGTTTACTATTGCTAAGTTACCACTGCAGTACCCATCAGGAACCGTAAATATGACCCCGTCTGCTGACCCGAATATGGTGTATACTTGGCACTAGTTGACGGTGTGCTCTCTGTTGACAACCACATCAAGTCCTACCTGATTGCGAACCCTCCTCTGAGCCACAATGAGGCCCGGATTCATAAGGTTGCCATTTTCCTGGGCACCGCCAGAGCCATCTTCATAACCTTCTATAGGTTTCAAGACAAAGACTTCTTCGTTGGTGAAAGGACGACACACTTCTTAACGCTAAGAGACTGAAGTTAGGGACATAACCTACTCCATGAATGAGGGAGTGAACCCAGTGCCTGCCAATATACTGAACACAACCCTCAGCCTAACCAACAAGGAGCAGGTAGTTGTGTGCGCAATCATGAAGTGTGTCACCAGCCTAATACCGATGCAAGGTTACTCGCTAATAATGAAAAATCACCACTACTGCTGAGACCTAGTTGCTGAAAGTGTATGCTGTCACAGAGAAGGCCTATTGAAGGAGCACAGATGTGACCGCATTGTTCAACGCGGATACCACTCTCATCCAGGACGTTTTGTGGTGCAATGCATACCATCCGGTCATGATGAATCTCAAGTAGACGATCGTTGCTATGGACGCTACTATAAGAGAGAAGTTTTAAGATGTTGGCACATGTAAGTCCAGACTCCCTGCCCAAGAGACAGAGCTAAAGGCGGCGGGAGCTACATCATGCTCTTGTCCATAATCAACCCCATATTCGAGTTGTGTAAGGGGTGTGACTTTGGCGCACTTGTGGTTGAGATAATGAAAGCATACCATATGATCATTAGTTGGATTAGTTTGGAATGATTGTGAGGTGTCCCATTGTTGAACTAAATGATCAGATTCAATCTCCCAAATTTGATATTCTCTCATGTTCTCCCCCTGAATATCATATTTGGAAAAGTAGGATTAATGCTCGAAAAAGTCACATCTATTACAGTATAGACCTTTTAGGTGATGGGAGAATAACACATGTAACCTTTTTGGTTTGAAGAGTACTCGAGAAAGATATATTTAATTGATTTAGGATCTAGTTTGCCATGATTGTGCTGGTGTATATGGACAAAAACTAAGCATCCAAACATCTTAGGGTCTAATGAAAAGATTATTTTGGTGTGTGGGAAGAATTTATTCTAAAAAGCATTATATTTATGCGATAAGCAACATTAAAGACAACTTCTCTCCAAAAATGTTTTGGAACATTAATGGAGAACATTAGGAATAAAGCTACTTCTAACAAGTGTCTATTTTTTCAAAACTTTAATTCCATGATACAAACACATGAACTTGTATGAATAATGTCTTGACTCAAATAATTAGTACCAAGGACAGAGTTGAAATACTCTTTGGCATTATCGGTTTTTAAAAGTTGGATCTTGGTTTGGAATTGCGTTTGTATCATGGAATTAAAGTTTTGAAATATTTTGCTACTATGGTTATGTTTGGAGAATTGATAGATTTCACAATTGAAAGACTTTGAATTTATATTGATAAATAAGGAAATAGTTTCTTAAGGTACATGATATTTGGATGACCATGACAGTAGTGCCATAACATAACATCACTATCTTTATTGACATGAGAATTTAAAGCTGACTAACCCTTAGATGATATATAAATTGTATTCTGAACTTGTTTTCTTAGAGAAGTATCATATTTGAGGAAATAGAGTCCTGAACACATCTTAACACTGTCAATTTTCTTCCCTAAATTCAAATCCTGAAATAGATACAAGTTAGGAAAGAATTTAGCAACACAATTCAGATCATAAATTAATTTACTAAACATGGACGTGACGTTTGACAGGTCACCGTTTCGCAGGTAGAGCCTCGACAAGGAGTGGAAAAGTGTCTAGTTGCAAGGCGAGATGTACACCCCATTCGGGTCAGCAAAAGAGGTAATATCCATGGTCCCCGGTGGGTACTGATGTGGTAACTAAGCCATGATAAAGCTCTAGAATTTGTCGTTGTTTAGAATCTAGCACCAATAAAAAATCTCTCCGCATGAAATCACATTGTATTTCAATTTTTCGGTTAGATTTTTTATTGGTGCTAGATTCTGAACAACCGCGAATCCTAGAGCTTTATCATTATTGAGTTACCACCTTAGCATCCACCGAGAACCATAAATATGTCTCCGCCTATTGACCCGAATAGGGTGTCCGTCTTGATTTGCAACTGGACGCTTTTCCTCTCCCTGTTGAGGTTCGACCTACGAAATGATGACCTGTTGAACATCATGTTCGTGTTCATAAAGGCGATCATAGCCACATCGTACCACTGGGTGCCCATACAAGACCTGGCACTAACTGACATCGTGCTCTTTGTTTGTAGCCACATCAAGTCCCACCAAACCGCGAACCCTCCTTCGGGCCATAATGAGACCCAGTTCCACAAGGACGTCAAAGCCATCTTCAAAACCTTTTAAAGGCTTTAAGATGGAGACTTCATCGCCGACGAGAGAATAACACCACTTCTGATTGCTAGAAGAACCGAGGTTGGGGACATAACCTACTCTGTGAATATGGGAGTGAACCCAGTGGTTGCCAATGTATGGTATGATACCAAACATAAAAGAATATCAACTTTGAGACATTGAATTTGATCATTTAGTTCAACCAAGGGACACCTCACAATCATTCTAAAATACAACCAATAATCATACTCCTCATAAACATCCTGAATTAACTCCTTAAAACTCCATTCTTGAGCAAACTCAGCAAATCGAGAGTCATCCTCCTACAACTCTAATCAATCCCTTGTCTATAAACATCTTGAATCAACACAAAATCATGAGCTTCATGTTTATGCTAAGAGGAAAAGAACTGGAAAGGAGATAGAGCACCCAATACCTCTTGCTCTTGACCAAGACTTTGAACCGAATTCAAAATCTGCTCAAATACATTTAGGTGAGGAAATTTCTTATATTGAGAATATTACATATGTTATTGATGATTCAAATATTCCAATTGCTCTAATAAAAGGTGTTAGATCATGCACAAGTCATCCCATCAACAGATTTGTTTTATATGGAGGATTGTCGTCATCTTGTCATGTATTTGTTTTAGCTCTTCATAACGTACAGGTTCCTAATTCTATTCAGGAAGCTCCCAATGAATCATGATGGAGAAAGGCAGTTAGTGAAGTAATTAGTGCATTGAAAAAGAATAGCACTTGGGAAAGTTCTGAACTTCCACCTAGAAAGAAGCCAGTTGGTTATAAGTGGATCTTTACTGTCAAACATAAGGCCGATGGAAGTATTGAGAGGTTAAAAGTCTGTCTTGTCACAAAAGAGTTTACTTAGTCTTATGGGATAGACTATCAAGAAACATTTGCTCCAGTGACAAAGCTCAACACTATTAAAGTTCTTATGTTCCTTGTAGCTAATCAAAACTGGTTGTTACATCAGCTAGATGTTAAGAATGTGTTCTTAAATGGTGATTTGAAAGAAGTATTCATAGAGATACTGTCGGGACTAGAAAAATCCTTCAACTACAACAAAGTAGTTGAGAAAATCACTATATGAACTCAAGCAATCTTCTTAGGCATAGTTTGACAGGTTTACAAAGACAGTAGTTTGGTATGGATACTTCTAATGTCAAGTAGATCACACATTGTATGTAAAGTTCTCTCTGGAAAAGAAAATAGCAATACTAATTGTATATGTTGATGACATCATTCTAACTGGTGACTATGAGGAGCTGGTAAGATTGAAGAAACTTTTAGCCAAGGAATTTGAAACCCAAGACCTTAGTTACCTTAGATATTTTCTTGGCATAGAGATGGCACGATAAAAAAGATGTTATTTATCTCCTAACGAAAGTATGTTCTGGATTTACTAAAAAAAATAAGCATGCTTGGATGTAAACCTGCAAATACTCCAATAGATTCAGCCAAGAAGATAGGAGCTAGAATTGATAGTGCACCAGTTAACAAGAGGAGATATTAGAGATCGGTAGGACAACTTATCTATCTCTCACACACTTGACCTGATATTGGTTTTTATGTTAGTGGTGTGAGTTAGTTCATAAACAATCCAACAAAAGAGCATATGAAAGCTGTGAATAGAATTTTAAGGTATCTCAAGATGACTCCTGATAGAGGAATACTATATAAGACGAGTGACAATAAAAATGTTGAAGTCTTTTCAGATGCAAACTAGGCAGGCGATCTACATCTGGGTACTGCTTTTATGTTTGGAGAAATCTCGTGATTTGAAGAAGCAAGAAACAACTCGTGGTCTTTAGAAACAGTGCAGAATCTAAGTTCAAATCTCTAGCTTTTGGCATTTGTGAAGGAATGTGGAAGCAAAGATTGCTTAGAGAGTTGGGAGTGGAATTGGTGAATCCTATTAAGAAGTTATGCGACAATCAAGCTACTAAAAGTATCGCAAAGAACCCCATTCATCATGAAAAAACAAAGCACATTGAGATAGATTAACATTTTATTTCAAAAAAATTAAAGAAGGAAATTGTTCATCTAGTTTATATAACCACGAAATCTCAAAATGCAGATATACTTACTAAAGCTCTTTCAAGAACTAACTTTGAAGAGTTGAGTCATAAGTTGTGTATGTACAACATCTACAACCTAGCTGGAGAGGGAGTATTGAAATCTTGCTCAAAGTTAGCTAGTAATTATAGGGATTTTATAAGATATTTTTTATATGTTCTAATAAGGGGAATCTGATATTATATGACTAGATCTCAAGGTTTATTTTTTCCTAGCTTAATGGAGGATTTTTTTTTCTATAGTTTGATTGTTTTGTGATTTTATGGTTTGCATATCGCAATCATTTCCTATTTATTGTGTTGTACGCTTCATTCCAAAATATGAGAAAATAAGATCAATTCTCTCTCAAATATTTTTTTCAAATTTATCACATAGTTTATGACTATGATCAATTTCCTTGCAGCTGATAGCATCCATCTTGGGAAGTTTCTTTAATTATCTTCCTCTATTATGTCCTTTTTTTGTTATAACTTCAAAGTTGGCATGCTTTAGTTGTCTTGTGATTCTTCTTTTTTAGTTAGTTTAACAAGAATGTTTAGGTGAGCCAACCAGTAATTTGCTTAATTTTGACATCATAGATCCATGTTTTTCCGTTTCAAGTCTATTGCATGTACTTTGCTGCTTTTCTGTACAACTGAGGTAAAGCTTCTTTTCTTGTGATCGAGTCTCTGTTTGAGACCCTAAAAACATAGGAATAAGGTTTCACTCGCATCCTCCTTTAGGGTTTCCCTTCCCCTTTTTTAGTATGATCAGGATTTAGTAACAAGATTGTTCCAGAGTTTGATGCAAGCAAATTCATGTTGATTAATATAGATGATTGAATTCATGTTGCCAGCAGAAAAATACATATTGAGCAAATAAATTGATATCACTTTACTATTGTTTACAAATCAGCTAATACCATGAGGTTTTGAATGCTTTGACTTCCCTTTTCTTGCATATGGCTTCTCTACCAAAACTTTGCATCCAGAGCTAATGCTGCATATCTTCATTTTCTCTTGCGCTTGTTTCAGTTTATTTTTGTCACTTTTAAACATTGAAACTGCGTTTGTCGCCCAAATTGACCATGTTTTGATTGTTGAATTGTCTCTCCCACTTTTTTCTTTATCAATAAAATTTTACTTGCATATATAAGAAAATTAGGATGCTTTGTTTCCATTCTAAGGATTGTTTAATGGGGGATGTGGGAAAGTGGAACTATGAGTGGTTTTCTTGTTTCAAAAGTCTCTTACAGATAAGAATCAGATGTGCGTCGTTTTGCCTTCCATCGAAGGTTTGGAGCCGCATGTTGCAACAATGAATGAACTTAAAATTTATAAATTTGTAGTTAGTGAGAAATAAGAGAGAGAAGCTCTCGGTTGCAGGAAGTGGAAAATTCGCTACTGTTCACGATCTCCATTTTCTCGTGTAACGTTTCATCTCTTGTTCTCTGCACTCTCATTGGCTCTTCTCATAGTCTCTTGGCATAATTAATTCATGGCCAAGTCTAAGAAAAAATCATCGATGCTGCGGTTTGCCCAGCGTGATTATGATTCCTGCAAGACGCACCCTTCTTCATCAAATGCCCAGCGAACTTTGAGACGAAGTGTTTCCCCAGGTGGACATCACTCCTCTGGTCCATCTCTGTCCATCTCACCCCCCTCTGTCCCTCCACGAACAACCATTACTCTTGCAGATGTTGTTCTCTCCAATTGTGAAGCTAGGGTTCGCATGCCGAATCGAAAGAGGGATATCCAGCGCACACCCCCAGCTGCTCCTCCATCATCTTCCTCTAAGCCCTGTGCTCATCCCTCAACCTCCCCTGTCTCTATTAGACCATGACGTGGTCCTTCGGTTGAGGCTGGTTCTCCGAGCTCACGGTTTGGCGCTGGTAACCCGATGGTTGGAATTGCTCCTTCGCTGACTCCCCCAACACAAGGCCAAGCCTCTTCAGCGAACCTTGGTCCTTCAACGTCTTCCCCTCTGCATGGTACTGCTCCTTCAGGGACCCCTGGGATTTCTCCCCCTCACCACCATCCAGGTACCACAGTTCCATCGTCTTCCTCTTTGGTGCATTTCAGTGAGTTTACTGTTACATCGTCCTGTCATTTCTTAGATTCTGATTTGGGAGGGTATAAAGAATTATGGCAGTTTAGTTTAGTTGGGTTCATAGCTGGGAAGTTCACAGGATATACGTCCATCTCTAAATATGTTCATTCTACCTGGAAATGTAATGTGAATTTCTCCATGCATGATTCTGGGTGGCTTATTTTCAAGTTTACTTCTGAATTGGACATGCTTGCTGTGCTCAATGGAGGGTCTTACCATGTGTTTGGCCGGCTCTTGATATTAAAACATATGCCTGAGTATTTTGATTTTGATACTTCTGATATGGTTCGGCTACCAGTTTGGGTCAAATTCCCTAATTTGCCTCTTCAGTGCTGGTCACCATTGTGTCTTTCTAACCTAGCAAGTGTGATAGGGAAACCAATGCATGCTGATCGTCCAACAGCCTCTATGACTCGGCTCTCTTATGCCCGAGTGCTGATTGAGGTTGATTTACTTGCTGACTTGCCATCTTTGATCAACATCACCCTCCCCAATAGTGTTTCGATATCCCAGGTAGTGTCATACGAATCTTTGCCACGGTTTTAAAAGCAATGTAAAACTCTAGGACATTCCAATTATGCTTGCACTAAATCCAGTCATAAGCGCAAAAAGCCCCCTCCCACAGCTTCTGCTCCCTCCGGATACACTTCTCCCTCAGCTGATACAGAGGCTGTTGAAAAGCAGTCCTTCAGGGAGGAACCTCAAGGAGAACCGGAGGTTAATCCAATGGCTGCTGAGGCAGCTGTAGCTGTTGAAGAGAGAGCTGATTGTTCTGTGCGCAAGCGGGCAAAAATGGTTTCTCAGCCTAGATCCCCTGATGTTTCTGCGGATTCTCCTCAGGTTGTTCTCGTCTCTAAAGATCGCCTTGACACTGCTACCGCATTACCTCCACGGAGGCAATACTTGACAAGGAGCAAAGTCACTGCCTCTGCTTTTGCAGATCAGGATTGTTTGGAAAGATTGGTCCTTCCAACAGCTCCTCCTCGGCTGATTCCAGAATCCAGGGAGGCACAGTTTCAACCCCATCCTCCTCCCTTTGATATATTATGATATTGCGGAACGGTGGCCAAGGACTATATCCTTGTGTCTATTTAGGTTTTTTAGTATTGTATTCTGGTGTAGCCTTTGTAGGCATGTTTTCTTATTGGTGTAGTCATAGTTCTGCCTGTTGCTGTGCTGTTTTGTATTGCTAGTTTGGGTTGCAGGATGTTGCTGCTTATTCTGCTGGATGCTTTCTTGCCTGCTGCTTTGATGGCTGGGGCCTGTTGGTAGGCTTGTTTCTTGCTCTGTGTTTGCTCCCCCAGCTCTTGTTGCTTTGTTTTGGGAAGCCTGTTCTCTTCTGGGAGCCCTTCTTGGGTCTGTGGTAGTGAGTGTTCTGCATGAAGGTTGCGTTGGTCTGCTGATTGTGGTTCCTGCTGCCCTGGTGACATAATTTGCTTGCTGGGTTTATTGTTGCTGGCTTCGAGCTCTCCTGGGCTGGTTGCTAGCTGGCTGCCTTCTGCAGTTGTTGTCTTCGGCTGTAGGTTGCTGCTGGATTGCTGGTCTACTTCTGGGTCCTACTTGTTGTGTTGTTTGCAGGCTTTGTGGCCTGTTGGCCGGATATTTTGTTGCTGCTGGGTGTGTGCTTGTGGCCCAGCTGGTTGGGTTGGTTAGACTCTATTGTGTGGGGTCTCATCCTGGTGTGCCCTGTTGTGGGGCTTTGGTTCATGCACTTGGCTTGAAGTTAGTAGTCCACGCTTGATGTTGGCTCTAGGGCATCTGTTCCCCTTGGTGCTGTCACTTGGAAATCAGTTGGTCCAGGCTGTCTTGGCGCTGGTTTGCTGTTTGGTGGCTTCTAGTTCGGCTTAGTGGGGCATGGTCCTCATGGCTTTTTAAATTTTGTTCCCTGCATGAGGGATTTTCATGTTATTTGTATATGGGAACTTGTTCACTTTTTCAAGGGAGTCTGTTCCCGTTGATCTTACTATGGTTTATGCAAGGGAGTCTCTTCCCTTTGTATGGATTTGCATGTCCTTTTGTATTGCTGGTTTCCAGCTTGTACTACAAGCTTGTCTTGCTCTTTTTGATCTATACAATACTTACATTTGATTAAAAAAAAATTATAAATTTGTTCATGGCATTGGAGAACTGATATTTGATGCAGTAACTCTTAATTCCATGGCATTACAGTGTTTATATTGCACTGTCAACTACTACAAGCATTATATGACTTTTAATAGATATTTGTTAATAAAATTAGATTTTGCCCAATTTTTTTTCCATGCCTTCATAGCTTTATGTGTTTTCGGATTTGCTACATGAAATATGTCGCACTCGACATCGCGGCAGCCCTAAAAAATTTACAAGGAAAGAACAGATTTCTGACATCTTGTTCTTTTAGGGAAAAATATCTTGTTTAAGGAGTCGCCACCTAATATTATGGTCACTAAGAACCCTAACTGGTCAATAGAGATTCTATGATACGGGATTGGTTACGTAAAAGGGAAGATATTATCACCCTTAAACGTTCTGTCTGAGGTAGACTGCATTGCTGATTTTGTCTTAAATTGCTAAATATTTATTGGTTTATGCTCTGATAGTTTACTTGCAATATTCCCGACTCTGGCGCCAGTGAATATTCAACTAAGAATAATTCCAACTCTGGCATTGGTAAATATTACGTAGCTATAAAATAAATTCATATCAATTTATTTTTTCCTGACTCTAATTCTAGTAAAAAAATAAAATAAAATAAATTCATTTTATTACGCATTCGCATATTTTTTATTTTTCTAGCTAAATAAAATAAAATACAATGAAAGAAAAAAATAATAATAATATAAATTTAAACCGGTATTTTTATTCCTGACTCTTGTGTCAATGAATAAACCAATATATTTATATCATTTTTATTCATGCATACACATTTTTTATTTTTTTATTTTTTCTACTTTTCAATTTTTTTATTTTTTATTTTTAGGGGCTGGGCCCAGCTCAGCCCACATGGGCTGGGCTAAACCCAGCCAGCTCGGCCCGGCCATTGGCCCAAGCCAGTGGCCTGGCTGGCCTAAGCAACACGCGTGTTGCTATACTGTGCAAGTGAATTAAAATTCGCTTGCACAGTGTAAATGCCAATTACTGAAACAATGCAAGAGGAAGAAGTCGCGCACCTGCTCCGTTAGAGGCGATGGGGACGATGGCGAAGCTCTGGCTGCCCGACACTACCTCCTCTCCTCTACTCCTTCTTCTGCTTTTCTTTGCTTTCGTTTCCAGCAGCTTTTGAAATGATGAAGGAACTGAGAAGATGATGAAGACCCTGGCTGGATTTATTTTGACTGATTTCTGCGTTTTTCCTTTGTCTGCAGGGACAAAGACAATTTCAAGGATAATTCTCGTCTCTGTGTGTGCTGCTCTCTTGTTCTCTCCTTCTCTCTGTGTATTATTTTTTTTGTTGCTCTGGATTTATGTTCTGTTTTTTTTCTCTGTTATTTGCTCTCTTTTATTTGCTCCTTACACCCTGTTTCTCCCCACGGTTTTGCCCTTTTCCCTCTTCCCCGGTCTTTTCCTCGTCTTTTTTTTCTTCTCTGGTTTTTTTGTGTTCGTCGATTCTGCTCCTCCTTTTCTCTTGTTTTTCTCTCCTGTAGTCCCCCGTTTTTCTTTCCTGCAGTCCCCCTGTGACCTTTCGTTCTCTGGCTTTTATAGCCAGAGAACAATCCGTTTCTTCCAACCATTGATTGCAAGTGTAATGGTGGCGGTGGGTGTCCGTTGAAGAAGATGAACAACGCATCCACAGACGGCGTCGTTTTGATGTTTAATGATTATTTGCGTTTTGGCCCTTGAAGTTTTAAAAGTTTTGTAATTAAGCCCCTGGATAAATTAATTCCAAGCTCAAATAAGTCTAAAACTTATCAATTATCCAATTAAACCCTTGATTTGATTAATTAAATTAATTCCAAACTTAATTAAGTCTTAAAACTTATCAATTCTCCAATTAAACCCTAAATTGGATTAATTAAATTAATTCCAAGCTCAATTAAGTCTCAAAACTTATCAATTCTCCGATTAAGCCCTTGATTTTATTAATTAAACTAGTCAAGAATTTAATTAAATCCTTAAACTTCCAATCATGTTGCCTTTAACCCAAATTTTAATTCATTCTTTATTTATTTTATTTTTACTTATTTTTCATTATTTCTTTCAGTAAATAAAATAATTAAAATAAAATGATTAAAAATTGAGTTATGACACAATGATTACACTTTTTTTCTGACTATCGGGTTTCATGTCTGGGCTGACAGCTGTTTACCTTGTTATTATTCAGAATTTTACAAAGATTAGGGGAAAGATATCGGTGAAACTCTAACAATATGAAAACACAGAATATCAGGCTAGCAGCTTGATCTACAAAGTAATTATTGCAAATTGAATCCATTTGCTTTTCTTTATCTCTTCAATTGAGCTTTACTTCGAGGATTCACTTCATGTTGCAGGTTTTTGGCCTTTATTTTATGCAGTCATATATCGGAGTTTTCTACCGTGCCTTTTTGCATCGCAACTTTATGACCCTTTGCCAGTTCTTGGCTCAGCGTGTGAATACCTATAAGGCAAAATAGTTACTTGTGTTTCTCTCTGGTTTTGCAAATTATCATTGACCTTCTAAATTAATGTGCAATTGAAATTATATTTTTTTGATCCAGGTGTTGGAAAACTCACTGCCTTATCTGAAATACAACTATAAAAGTATAGGGCAGTAAGGTAAGCCTTTTCGGTGTATTTTACCTCTCTTCAATATGGTGTATTAACTTAAATTCAAGGAAAATGGTTTAACGCATCTTCTTTTTCAAGAAACAAGAAAAACCAGGATAGTGGGTCATGCTTCAGTTCAATTCCATGGTAGAGAAAGAGTACCTAAACATTCTGCAAGTGTTGTTGAGGAACTAGAAGATGGCATGTTTGAAGGTAATATACGAAACATTTGTATATATTATAACACATCCATATCCTGGTGGGGACATCGAACCGGAAATATTGTTTACATATACGTATGATCATAAACGATGGAAGATAGCTTAAACTATTAAGAAATTGAGCTTTATCTTATATTTTGGGTTTAATTTAGATGAATTTTTAGTTGACGTTTATTAACTTGACTTTATTTATTGGGTTTGATTTAATTATTGTTGGGTATTTTTTTTAGTGGTTCATAAGCCCAATCGTTTGTTCTAGTTAGGATTTTAGTATTTATATCCTACTTTTCTAAATATTAAACAGTTTTTCATGATTAATAAAAAATATTGGAAGTTTACATATCTTCAATTCTCATTTTTTTTTTTTACTTTTTTTTTTTTCCCTAAAAGCTTCATTCTTTCCCTACTTTAATTTTTTTTTGTTTTCCTGCATCAATACCTGTGAATCAAAAGCAAATCATCATGTTTATACAGCATTTAAATAATTCCTTCCAGGATAAGAAATGCTAGGAATGATCATGATGTTTGCTTGTGCATTCCCCCTCGCAAATTATTTGTCTTTGCTGCCGTGGTAAGCTTTAACTGCTACTTTCACCAGCTGTAGATACATCTATGCTTTCCAACCCATGATTGAAAAATAGATATGTACTTTCACCTGATTGTAGATGATGTTTGAGGGTGATTTGGATTTTTGTTACTGAAAATTAAAGTTGGATTTTCGCATTCAGAACAGCTTCTTACACCCACATGCGTGGTCTTTGTGTATTTATTTTATTGTTTTTTATTTGGTTTTTATTTTTAAAAATTAAATTTTATAAAAATAAATGACTTTTAAAATATTAAAAATATCACTTTTAAGAATAAGATTTTAGTTTTTTTATAAAATTATCAAGCATTTTTTTCTACATCCCTCCATGATTTGTATATCTTTTTTTTTCTATTTTCTTAAATTTTTGTTTTAGCTTTTCTATGCTATTTTTTTATAGCTTTTCTATGCTATTTTTTTATTATTATTGAATGATTACATAAAAAACAAACCCCAAAATTTTCAGGTCTATTGTTTTAATATTTTTTAATAAATTGGCGTTATCATAATGAGAACATTAATTATTTTCATTAAATTTCAAGTCTTTTGAATATCTATTCCAATCTCGCCTTCATTCTTTTTAAATGAAGAACATTGCTAAAACAACTAGATTTTTCTTGTTGAGAAAAATATATTAATAAAAAAAGGATTAAATTTGTAAATTATTTTGTTTTGAGAGAATCTAAATTATTACTTTTTTTATGAAAAAAATATTGATAGATAATTAAATAAAAAAAATATGAATAGTTTCTTGGGACAAGATTAATCAGTATTTATCTTTTAATTCTCCAATTTAATCTTTGATGTGCATCAACGTCTTTGTTTTCTTGAAATATATAATTCTTGATTTATTTGATTATTTATATGCTTCAACATTTTAGTTCATAATTAAAAAAAAAAAAACTATCTAAAAGCTAAAAATTTTAATGATTTTGCTCGTTTTTTTTTTTTAATGTTAAAAAATAAGATTTGATTTAACTCGAGAATTCATATATTCTATGAGAAGGGAATCGTTGGTTTAACAAACAGACTACATGGGAAATACAAGATATAGGCAAGTCATTACATTTTCTCCCTTCGCCCATAAGCGATGAAAGAGGTGCTTCTCTCATATAGTAGTCAATCAATTCGCGCAATAATGCATTGTTTTGATTGATTTTCAATAGAGTTGAAATTTTCATTTTATTTCATATATTTTTTGCAATTCCTATAAAAATTAAGAGAACAAGTTCTTTTATTAAATTAATATTTTTTCCATATTATAAACATGTTTATACCAAAATAAATATCCACTTGATGACTATGGATGAACACTAATTAATCATTATCAAATAGGAGAAAAAGAACTGAAATTGATTATAGATTAATAAATCAACTAGACTTAAAGAGTTCTAAATAATTAGGAGTCATGATTGATCACTAGTCATGATCAATCAAGAAAAAATGATTGATCATAAGAGTTTGATGAACAAACTAGAAGTTATGATCAATCAAAAAGAAGCAATTAAAGGGCACTTCAACTCGAACATGCACATAACTAGAAAGATGAGAGTTCTTTTTAGAGTGGGAGTCAATTATACAAGAATTCATGCGTGTATCAATGGAAAAGGAATTTAGCTTGTATTAAAATTTAGTAAACATTTTTATTTTATATCAATATTTAAAAAGGATTTTAATTATTTTTGTAAGCAGATTTAAATTTTGTAATAGTGTAAATAAAAATAAATACTATCAGCCACATGTATTCAAATTCTTACAATCCATGTTGTTTTTTCCTAGAGGGTTTTATTTCTTTGCTTTCTTTATTTCTTGCATTTAAGTCTCCTGTAATTCATTCTCCCTTAAAACTCTAATATTTCCATTTTGTTGAATAGAGATAGTTGTCGCCTCCTAGATAATTTTAACTGGCATCAAGTAGGATTTAATTAAGTAGCGTTTATCTAAAAGTTCGGCTAATGCGGGTGGTCCTTAGATACACCTTAAGAGATTATTATTAATTATTTGATTAGATTATTGTATTATTATTAAATTTCACATTCAAAAAAATCTTCTTTCATTCAATCAATGTATAATTGTTTATAGATAGATAAAAAAAATAAAAAATAAAAAATAAAAAACTACTATAGAAAAAAAACTACTCGATGTGTGACAGTCGGCATGAGTATATAAAACATAGAAAAAAAATAAAGGATAAGGTAAAATAAATACTACTATTATAATTATAAGAAAATTTAAAAGGCACGGGAAACATTGTATCGCTCAGAGTAAAATTACTTTTTCTCTTCTTCAGCAAAATCAAATAATTAATTATTAGAGGAAATATAATCTTTTTATAGACTCATTAGACATTAGATGACAAATACATAGGTCATTTTGCATTTCTGATGAACAGTTAAATGACTACTTACCTTTATTCCCAAATCTTTTAAGAATAGTTTTTAGAAATATTTTTGTATTTTTAATTTTCTAAGGTAAAATGACGTAAATGCCATTAGAATTTTTCTATGGCTTGATTCCAGGGCATTTTGGTATTTCTCATTAAGGCTTTATTATTATTTGTAGGTTGGTTTAGAAATAATTTTATAATTTAATAAATATAAATAATGTTTTTAAAAAAGTAAGAGATACATCGTTGACAAAACACTACCTTTTAGCAGTGTTGAAAAGAAAAGATCATTTCATGATATGTTGAAAAAGAAAATAAAAAAGATTTATTTTGGATAGACATCCTTTTATTGTCACTTATTTTTATAGCAAGCTTTAAAAATCAACCTGATTAGCTCATTGCGGTGCCCATGCTTGAAATTCCTCAACCCTAACAATAAATAATAAACCCTTTGGTAATTCTTTCTAAAGTGATATTTTCCGAATCTTAGAAGCAAAAACTGAAAACAGAACGGTTCTGAATCAGAGGCCAGAAAACAGAACCTAAACCATCCAAAACTGCAGGAGAAATTATCCAGGAAAAATCACAATCTCTAATGTTCAACATCGAAATCTTAAATAAAAATCCCAAGACACCTCAAGACAAAAGGGTTACCTATTCCTCTTTTGCGAC
>Ga0325411_1003154_pt1 | contig 18551 bp, 9 predicted proteins | sample PopdelMetagenome_13_FD_206181 | JGI IMG/M metagenome (GOLD analysis project Ga0325411, IMG submission 206181) | Populus deltoides microbial communities from Bellville, Georgia, United States - Xylem-PdIQD-R4 | ecosystem: Host-associated > Plants > Phyllosphere > Stem > Wood/Secondary xylem...
CATTCTCTAGTGCAGTCTAAGGCTAACACATTTTTCAAGTGATGTATAAGGGCTTTTCACCAATTCATTAGGGTTTGATTTCAGATCTCTTATTCTCTAATGCAATATCAGACTGATACATTCTCCAGGTAATGCCTAAAGGCTTCTCACTAGTTTTCCAGGGGTTGATCTTGAATCTTTCATTCTCTAGTATAGTTTCGGACTGATATATTCTCCAGGTGATGCGAAAGAACATCTCACCAATTTATCAATGATTGATATTAGATCTCTTGCCTCTCCAATGTAGTCTCAGACTGACAAGACTCTTTAATGAGGCTTCTAGACTTTATATTATCTCTAGGAATGATCTTGGATTTTTCACTCTTAGGTACAACCTCTCTTCATTAAAAGGCTCCCGTGCCATCCTAGAAAGGTCACATACCTTCCACACTCTATTGACCACTCTTTAAGGGATTGGTATAAGGTCCCCCTAGTGTAATAACACACTCTTCAAGAGATTAACTTGGTCTTTCTAGTACAATAACACCACTCTCTTTGGGTTCCTCTTAGCTAGTTAGAAATTTTCTAAGTATAGGCTCATCCTCCCATAGGTCCCTCCTAAACATTTATAAACTCTCTAAATACGGGTTTCACCCCTATAAGGTTCCTTCAATGTAATGAGTTCCTCTATTGGGTTTCTCCAATGGAATAAGTTTTTCTATTGAGTTCCTTCAAAGAGAGTTAAGTTCCTCCAATGAGTTTGGAGATAAGAGTTCCTCTTATTAGAGTTGAGTTTCTTCAATGAGTTTAGAGATGGAAGTTCTTTTAATGGAATGAGTTCCTTAATTAGGTTCGGCTTCTCCATTGAATTCCTCCAATGAGTTCGAAGATGAGAGTTCCTACAGTAGGAGTTTCTCTAATGGGAGTTCTTTTAACGAGTTTGAAAATGAGAGTTCCTCCAACAGGAGTTGAGTTCTTCTATTGAGTTCGAATATGAGAATTCCTCTAAAGAAAGTTCCCTTAATGAGTTTGAATATAAGAGTTCCTCCAAAGAAATGGGTTCCTCTATTGATATGAGTTCCTTCAATAGCCAATAGATTGAGTTCCTTCATACTGGGTTCCTCCAATAGAGTTCTCTATGAGTTTCTCTACCTATTATAAAAAATTTCTAAGTATGAGTTCCTTCACGGTTCCCTTTACATACTTATAAATTTGTTTTTCGACAATGGTGTATACCCTTACAAACATACTCTTTCGTATATTACCCGGGGTTTCTATCCCTTTTCTCATATAAAGAAAATTCTAAAACTCGTCATGGTAACCAAGTATTTTTACAAGTTTTTATATATCAATATCACAAAGACTTGGGGGGCTACTAATGAACCCAAATTTAAAGGGTCTAAAAAACTTGAAGGCCCAAAAAACACATGGGCTCAGCTTAGGGAAGAACCCAACCTCATAGGCTCAACTTAAAGGAAGGGTCTAGCCTTCATGTGTTCAGTTTAGGGAAGAGCCCAACATCTTAAGCTTAACCTAGAGGAAGAGCCAGATCCTCAAGGGCTTCGCCTAGGGAAGAGCCTAACCTCATAGGCTCATTCTAGGGAAGATCCCAGCCCTCATAGGCTCTGCCTTAGAAAGAGCCTACCTCATGGGCTTAACCTTAGGGAAGAGCCCAACGTCATGAGCTATATTATGAATCTTACTCCTTTTACACCTTTAGGTGTATAAGAATTTTTCTAAGACCATATTATCCCTCATTAATACTATTAGGGCAAAATTACTCTCTAGCCCTTTCTTCCCAAAAAAAAGACAAGACTCATGCACTATAAATACCTTATGAATTCTTCAAGCTTCAGATTCACAATCTCTTCATTCTTAACATTTTTAGCATACATATTTTTTATAATCTATCTCTTTAAAATATCATTGTACTTTCTATTTCTAAAATGATACCTACTTAAGCATTTAAGAATCCTGCAATTTATAAAAGAAGATCTTTTGCAAGTACTAGTCACCAGCCACCCTGGCCTACTAGGCACCAGGTACAAGTTACTAGCCATCATATATAATTATCCTATCATACTGTCATGATCTACCAAGCAACAAGTGATTAGTTTGTACTGACACAACATCACATAACACCTCATCACAATATTTACCAATAAAAAAAGAAACCAAAACCTGCTTGTTCACTTTTACTTCACCAACATCATTCAACCACTATAATTTATAAGGTATGTGATGTTTGTTAGTGTGCAAGTTTAACTTTCTCACTAATTCAATACTAGCTACATTAGTGCAACTACTACCATCTATAATTAAGCTAACATGTCATTCTTTCTTGTTTGGATGAATTACTAGGCCTTTCATATATGATTGGAAATCTTGAGATGTTTAGCTTCTAGACCAACTTGAATCGCAGAAAAATTGCTCATATAGCTCCAGTTATGTCCCAAACAGCACACAAAGGTTTAGTCTAACATATTTAACAAGATTTGTCTAGAAATATCAACCTTATAAAATAATATATTCCTGAACCTCATTTAACCTGAAAATTTACCAAAATATAGTTCCATTTGTCTAGTACCTCCCTGAAAAATTTCAAACCATTCTAATGTATAGTTGGAGATATATACATGATGTTGCAAAACTAGTCAACAAATATTTTAAGGCAAAATTCGGATCTTACTTGGTTCGTATCATGATACATTCATTGTTAAATTGAATATACAACATATTTTTGTTTTATGTTTATTTGAGTATCAAATAAAATGTCATTCACATAACTCATCACATACTATTATTTTGTAGAATCAAGAAAGTCATCTAAGACCTCCAAAGTCATTATTCATAAGTTTCTATGACTCAAATAAAAATTATTAACTACATACTTGATGAAAGAAAAACATACCATCTTGACTCAAATAAAATGGTAGCCAATACACGAACAAGTAAGATATAAGCTTAATAAAGAATAGAGAAAATGCAAATGGCCTTTAAGCTTCTATAAACTCAATATTTCCTACAACCCTAATTTTTTGTTAGACAATACCCTTATCCTCCACTTTCTCAATTGGAATATCTTCCTCTTTGTCCCATGTGGGTGCATGACATTGTGGCGTTGAAATCAAAGAATCACCACCTAGTTGTTTGGGTCAGGGTCATTAGAAGACCTAGGTGGACTAGTCTTATTTGAAATTTCAGGGACAAGGATTGATTGTAGTTAGGAAAGATATTAGCACTCCTAGTGCATCTTACCTGAGGTAAGCTGCATTATGTAGTTGAAACGTTTTGATGGGTTCCTACCTGGTGGTCCGTCTATGGCTCAGAACAAATATTTATGCTTATGAATAAATCTGGCCTTTTGAATTGATTGTGAGCTCATATACCCAGGTAAATTTTTATAGGAAAAATCTATATAAGTACCCTAACAAGGTTCACCTGTCCTGAAAGACGAAAGTGTTTCACAACTCGTGTATTGTGGTGAAAAAACACTCCTAATTAAAATCAATGAATATTCAAAATAATTCTAAGAATTTTCTAGTCAACTCTTGGTACTTAAATATCAGCCTCCTCGTAGGTCTTGCATTTATACCAGAATATTGACCATTAATTTTCAGAAATTAAAATTTTTAGGGTTATTGAAATATTGGCCAAATACTTAAGGAATTTTACAAACTTATTGTAAATTAAACAAAATGCAAAAACAAAAACACAAGTTTTCTAAAACAATGTTAAAAACATTTTTCTCTCCTTTATATAAATAAAATGCAATTTTTGTAAGGATTGGGCCGTATGCAACAAGAAAAAAATCATTTTTTGGTTTTTTTATTAATATGTATTTCTGTGAGGTAATGTTTAACAAAACTATATTTTCTTTCCCTAGAAAATTGCTAAATGGACTTAAGAGTGTGTTTGCTAAACACCCTCTTAGGTAAAAAAAAAAAAAAAACCTTTAACAAAAAGTTGTTCATACAAACAAAGCTTTAAGTGTTTGACCCAAAATAAAACTAAACGGGTAGACTCAAAGACACCGGTTCAATCATGAACGAAACCAAAACCCAAGGTTTGACCCAAAACTAAACCAAAACAAAACCAAAGTTGAAAATTAATACAAAACATAAACATTTTCACAAAAAACAAGGATCAAACACTCAAATCATAAAGAACTCGGAGAACATTCATTATGAACTCAACAAACACAAATCTCAATCCAGACAAGTTTTCATACAATCAAGGGTTGAGTTTTATTCAAAATCATGTAAGGATCCACAATCTAGCATCCATTCACATTGATTATCAAAGAATCAACACGTTTTTGTCAAAATAGGTTTTGGTTCAAAACCAAAATCCTAGGATTAAAACACCTAAAAACTTGTTATTGATGCCCTAGATTATATACAAGTCAAGTTGCCTAAATGGTTTAGTGTAAATATTGGACCAAAGTTGGGCCAAATCATAAGATCAAGACAATGTTCTTTCTAAGAACATGAAGAAACTGAACCCAAGAACCCAGTCCTAACCTATGGTTAAACCTAGAACTAGCCTTTTAGACTTCTAAAACATGTTGCTTTTGGTCCTCCTAAACCACATTACCAATATTAACCATAGTTAAATCAAAAGAACTAACAAATAATATTAAATCATCAATAATATGCATGAAGTTTCAAAGTTCAAAATTGTCGAAGCTAAACAACAAACATATTCATGCTATTTGGATTTAAAACTTGACATTTTTAACATCTATATGCCAAAACATACTTGTATGAACCATGGACTTACACTAAAAGATATCAAATTGATCATCATACTTCTAAAATCTTTAACCCATAAACAAAAGCAATTTACTATTTTATTATAAAAAAGATTAAAAAACTAATCAAAGTATCTCAAATACATCATCAACATGCTATTGGGCTAAAAACACAGAATCAAATAAGTATCAAAACCAAGAATCATGCTTTTAGTGCAAGTCTCTCTAACTTATTATTGACTAAAACTAAAACAAACTATCTTAACGAAAGCTCGAGATCTAAAACATCCTTAAAACAAGAAAAAAAACAAAACAAACTCTGCTAAAAAACATTAGATTATTCAAGCACCAAAATCAAACAAACAAAATGCTTAATAAGCTTAAACAACATCAAAAGAGGTATAAACATTAAGAAAATATGAATAAGCAGGTCATATGGACTCCACACTTGAACTTTTACATGGTTATACCTTCTTCAAGCTCACTGGTTATGAACTGCTATTTTCCTTCTCTTTTGTTTCCTTTTTCCCTTTCACTATCTTTTCCTTCCAAAGCTTGTTAGACCCTCTATATTAGGCTCTTGAACCTTCACATCAGGATCTTTTCACAGTGTGTTTCTCCATGTTTTTCCTCTTTTTTTTCATTTTCCAGGGGTTATTTTGCCAGGGTTCTTGATGGATTCAAACATAGATTGATCAAAACTTAGCCCTTTGATCAAAATAAAAGAGTTTTAGACAAATTTTAACAACAGGAACCTCTATTCTTCAATGGTTTTAGGATGGTGGTTTTATAACAAATTTGTCTAGGTGCTTTTCTTTTGTTTGTAGACAAAGACATGCATCCCTCATCTTATGATTTTGGATGAAAGATTTATAACCTTTGATAAGAACCCTTTAAGAATTTACATGTGAACACACAGAAAAATTAAATAGTTTTCACAAATTGGTATCTCAGTCAAGACTAATTGAGTTAACCAATTTTGAGGTTTCGTCGGAGCAACTCCGATGTAAACGTCATTAGAGACCTGAACTTGGTAAAGGAGAAACATACATTTGGGTTGGATCTATTCTTGATCAATTTAGAGGTTTGTAGCTTCACATTCATTCATTTAAAGGAGCAAACTCAATCAACCAAGAATCTAAAAATACAGTGATGGTTAATTAGGGATAAGATATTGTAGAGTTCCTTGAATAAAATAGGATGTAAATGTTTGATGAGAGTAGTTGATCTTTGTAGAGGGAGTGTTTCTCAGTTGAATGATGGTAGTTACAGCCATAGAGGTGGTCGGAGACGTTATATTCACTTGCCTGAACGTGTATACTCGGTCAACCAAAACTGTCAAGAAAAGGCTAAAAAATGGTCGAACGACACGTCATCTATGTTAAACCCTAGAAATTAGGGTTTTTAATTGGGATCTGAAAATTTTCACTTTAGTTCATGTTCTTCTAATTTCTTCTAATTGCACCCGTAATTGCCTCCCAAGCTCTTAATTTTATGCAATTTCACCCCTGTCAAACTCAATCATCAACCCCAAAGTTCAGTGCCATTTTCATCTTAGTTTTTAATTTTTGATTTGTGGTCTTGGACCCTTAATCAACCATCAAACTTTTAAATTTCTTCAATTTGACCCTTGGTTTAATCAATTTCGGTCACTACAATAATGCATCTTTTTTAGTTTGGTCTTTAATTTTGGATTTTTCCAATCAAGTCCCTAATTGCCCATCAAACTATAATATTCTTACACTTATGCCTTTGATTTTTCCAATTAACACCCAAATTGACTCCAAAAACTAATTTTCCTTACAATCAAGTCCCCAATAAGATTAATTAAATCTTTTAAAATTCTCATTAAGTCCTTACCTATTCATATTTGTATTTATTTATCTAAATTTGTTTTTCACTAATGAGGCTCTTTGTCAATCAGAATTTAGTTGTCAATTTTATACAATTTAGTCCCCCAACTTTTTCACTTGTCATTTTGGTACTTCACCACCAACTTGGACAATCTTCTAGGCTTTCTTTATGTATATTATCTTGTATTTTGGATTTTATTTTTTCTATTTTCTTTTCTTGATTTTTTATGGGGTCAAAATTAGGTAACAACAAATGCTCCCTCTTTACAATGGTCACAAAGCAAAATCTCATCAAGATTTTGCATAGTGAGCTTGTGGAAAAAAAATGTCTATCAGACTTATTTGGTGATTCAGCCATCTTGGAATTCCAAAGACTTTGCTTTTTAAAAGTTCATTATCACGGGTAATCCGTCCCTTTTAAAATTCAAAAATTGATCGATTTTCATAGGTGATCTACCCGTTTTCAAATTCAAAAAAGAATTTTAGCAAGCCTTCATGTTTTCCTGAAATTGGTCTATTTTCTCAGATGACTTGCCCATTTTAAAATTTAAAAATTGGCCTATTTTCATGGATGACTTACTATTTTTTAAATTTCAAAAAGAATTTCAGCAAAGTTCCATTTTTCCCTGAAATTGGTCTATTTTCATAGATGAGCTGCCTAATTTGAAATTAAAAAATTGGTTTATTTTCATGAGTGACTTATCCCTTTTTAAATTTTAAAAAGAATTTCAACAAGCCTCATGCTTTCCTAAAATTAATCTATTTTCACAGGTGACTTACCCATTTTAAAATTCAAAATTAGTCTATTTTCACGAGTAACCTACTCATTTTAAAATTTAAAAATTGATCTATTTTCATGATTAACCTTTTTTAAATTCTAAAAAGAATTTCAGCAAACCTCTATGCTTTCTTGAAATTAGTCTATTTTCATGGATGACCTGTTCATTTTGAAATTAAAAAATTATTCTATTTTCATGGGTGACCTATCCTTTTTCAAATTCCAAAAAGAATTTCAGCAACCTCCATGTTTCTCTGAAATTAGTCTATTTTCACTAGCGACCTACCTATTTTGAAATTAAAATTTTTTTTATAGGTGACTTGTTCTTTTTTAAATTCCAAAAATAATTTTAGCAAGCTTTCATATTTCCTTGAAATTGGTCTATTTTCACCGGTAACGTATCTATTTTGAAATTAAAAAATTAGCTTATTTTCATGGATGACCTACCATTTTCAAATTCCAAATAGTGAGATCTAAAACGAAATTCAAAACAAAATACTCACCAAGAGTAAACTCTTTAAACGAATGCCTTGTTTTATGCATAATTTTTAAACCCGACTTGGTGGTCGACCCGGTATAATAATCAAGTCACGGGTAAGATGGGATGATCTGGGTCAACCCAAAAAAAGAGGAATTCCAATGCAATGCTTTACCAACAGCTTCAAGCATTCCTAATCTTAGTGTTTAGTCATTTTTCTCTTTCATCAATATGTATATGTTGAACAATAACAAATTATTAACTAGATCTTATATATTCTGCATAATGCAGGCTTTTATTGCTGAAGATGAAAATAGAAATTATGATAAGCTCCTAATGGTTCAGATCCCCTTGTTTCGTGTTTAGATTGTTCCATTGAAGAGGACTTGCATTACTACTTTCGCACCTTTGTGCAATATAAACAAAAACCAGCAATTGAAGTGACTAATTTTGATGGCTTCTTGAAACAGGTATGGCGGATCAGAAAATGTTCTGAGACTAGTTTGCCTCAAACTGGGGAGATGCAGATAGAGAACTAATTCAGGAAACATGAATTACCCATGTAATTAAATTACAACGAATTAATAACCAAAAAACCCAGAAACTAGAAAAGCCAAAAAGCCACAACGGAGATCCATTGGTGATTTAATAGCCATCATACTGTTTTACTTGGAAGAATCAAGCAATGAAAAACAGAAAACTGAAGAGAAACATGTAACACCAATGGTTTTATGTATTACCCAAAACCCAGGATATGTCGGCTTTGCACCTTCTAACTCTAGCAGCATCTCGTTAGTATCTCTCTCCCCATTGCATGCCGAGAAGATTTTAAGATTTGAGGAGGAAGCAAAGGCAAATAGGCAATGACTGACTGATCTTTTTACTTACTTTATTTACAAAACCTGGTATGACTTGCCTTGAAGTCTTTTGCGTGTGGCTTAAATTCCTTTTTTTTTTTTTGCAACTGAGATGGCTTTGCAGATTGAAGGTTTAGGTTTTCTGTTTTCATGTTGCAAATAGTTTGATAGTAAAAGGCTAAAAGAATGATGTTATATATATATGGTCTCATCTGGGTTTACTAGGGTCTTACGGGTTCCGGGTTAGCCATTCAGGTCGACCAGGTTTTTCCGGGCTAAGTCCCTGGCTGGTTTTTTCTTAAACTCGGCCCGATTCCAGCCCCGGGTTAGCCGAGTCCCGGGTTGACCCGTTGGGCCGAGCCGGGTTTTAGAACTATGATTTTATAGCTTGAGTTATTCACACCTTATAGATGGGATGTCTTTGCCATTTCTTGGCTTCCATTCACCTATGCAGATTCCACTGCCTTTCTTCTTGATTGGTGAATCACGTGCTAACACTATTTCAAAGTTGAGGTTAAATTATATGCAATACATGCCTTTTGAAATATATCCCCCTATTTCTTAACAATCTTTTTTTTATTGTTAACGGTTATAATTTTTAAGATAGTCGCTTTTACCGGCCCACCCTTCCAGTTTACTTGGGCAAGTCCGTGCAAGTTACTTCCTAATCTTGAGTGTTGAGCCATCTTTGTAGCCTTTTTATTTTGTGAGTATTTAGGTCATGGTGAATGCTATCATATTTCTTTTTCTAATTGGGAATGAATAAAACTCTTTGTTTTATGACAACGTTGCTGTTTTTTTAATGATTTTTTTAAATACTCATGACACATGCTTAGTTTTTTTTTTTAGGGTCCCTAACAAAGACTTCACAAGATTTACTTTGTCTTTTTAAACACCTGAGATTTTCAATGTCATGTTAAATAACAATGTTCTTGCAACTCTCATAACTTGTATTGGTTTTTGAAGAAAATATTTTAGTATGGTGATTTGGTAAAGGAGATGGCCTCATTTTGTATTGAGTTAAAAAGAGATCAAATACTTGTTTGAAGTTTTGTGTTTGGATTTTCTCAATGTGAACAAAGACAAATAGTTACTCACTTCATCATGACTCTTATAAATGATTCCTTATATTTTGAGAGCACTATTTATTAGTTTTTCCTGCTTGCTTGATTAGAATAAACTTTCAAGACACGTAATGAAGACTGAGTTTTATGGCTACTTAAGAAAAGAAGTTTATGGGCTCAAATAATGTTTGAGGGATTTTATGAGTTTAGGATCACTTCCACTCCTTTATGCCCTTTCATTCTTCTTTTTTTTTCCCTATTCTTCCAGCATATGTTATGCTATCAAATACCTTCATTTTTAGAAGTGAGATAAGGGATCTTTTCAGGTTTTTCTTTTCACTCTAAACCTTCGATTGAACACCTAATTGGCTTTTCTTTTCTGAAATCTTTTTATTTGCTCATATCAAGATACCAATACCAATGCCTTTTTCTATTCCAGTTGCAAGTTCCTTAATGATTTTCCTTTTCTTTGTTCATTAAAGCAACAAGAGAAGCTTTTGCTTGGTTTTTAGATACTCATGTTTCTTTTCAACAAGAGAAGCTTTTGCTTTGTTCATCAAAGCCTTTTTTTTCTTCTTGGGGTTATTGGACTTTTCTATTCTGCGACCTCAATCAAGATCTCATGGATTTTGTTCACAGGTATTCTACCTTTTTTTTTTGTGTTTTCCGACCAGTTTCTCATCGTTAGTGGAAATTCTCAAATACCTTCATTCTTATCATTTTCTAATATTTGCCCCAAATATGGCGTGTAATCCTAGCCAAGGTTATTTTACAAAAGAAAAAAAACACTTCATCTTAAATTAGGACTACAAAGGACATATTCATCTTTAGGGGATATCAAAAATAACCTTTTCTCATTTCAAGAAAGATTGATTAGGACTAATAAATTTTGATTTCATTACCATAGTGATTTGCATGGAATTGTTTTGGGAGTTCATGACTCATGAAAACTTTATTGTCTTTCTTTCATGTAGCTTTTATATAGCAAACTTTGATAGTTAAGTCATTCTTTTGGGTTTTTATGTATTTAACCATCTCCTAAGGACTTGCTAGGTGAATCGTTGTTCTTGGCAGATTATTGATTTTTCTTAAAATCATTAGTCAAAGTCCAATCTTGAAAATCTTTGTTTAATAGAATGATTTTTGAAAAATGGTTTTTTTTCGTTGAGACTTTATGGATCATTTACAAAATGTAATGTGAATGAATATCCAAACTTTATTGATTTAAAGAAGATTAATACACTATGTATAGTATTTCTTTATAGAGTCAAAAATTCACAGGCCCAAGCAAGTCATCTCAATCCATTCTTGTAAAAAACAAAGCTCCCCTAAAGAATGTTTTCTTCATTGTATATGGGCCTTTTGTAACTAGTTGCCCACTTACTCCAATCTTCTCTCGGTAGATGTAAGATCTTTCTCAGCACTAGATCTTCTTCATAAAATACCCTAGGTCTGACTTTCTTGTCATATGCTTTAGCCATTTTTTGTTGATATAACTAGTGATGACAAATTATAAGTAACCTTTTTTCACTGATCAAATTTAACTACATGTATCTCATCTTGACCCAATCAACTTAAAAGAAGGAATGCCTTTTAGATTTTTCCTTTTTTAGCTTAAAATGATAAAGAAAAAAAAAGAAACTTGGATATGATTGGACAAAGATGGAGAAGAGGCCACATCCCCAGGTAGTATAAGTATTAGCAAGAGTATGAGAGATAGTATGAGTGAGGATAACAACATTTTTGGAGGAGCATGTCATTCCTTTAGAGAGAAGGAAATATGTGATATAGGTTTTGACATGGGTCTTTGCTCTATGTATCAAACAATAATTTAGAAAAGATAAGAGAGTAGTTTCTTATCCTTAAGGGGCTTGTTTGTAAGCTCGTTAAGAGTTCATAATGATAGATGTTAATGAGGTTGGGGGGCTAGCATTCATGAAATGTTTTTTATTTTTTTGGTTAAGGGAGATGAACTTATAGTTCACAAGGACTTGTAGAGAACAAGAAATTAAAGGGTGAGATCTCGAGTTTTAACTTTATTTGTGTCAACTTATAATTTCAAAACTAATAAAAGTACTTGAAAAGAAAAGAGAATTTTTATTTATTTATTTTTAAAAAATTATAACTGAATCTTAAATTCCACTAGTTAATATCATTATTACCATACATATCAACAAAATTAGTATAAAATCCAATTTTGCATTTGCAATATTAGGAAAGAAATTCCAAAATTATCAAACCTAATCCAAAGACTAACTTGGAAAAAGCCCAAGTTATCGGCTCACCGATTAATCTTTGGATCACGGGGGTCAACTTTGATTAATTGTTTTTATTAAAATATTCATGTTTGTTTACCCAACTTGGTTTGGTTTGGGTTTGTCAGTCAACAAGGTTACTAAAACTTGATAGGGTCAAACAAGTTTGTTTGAATCAATATCTTATTTAATTTAGCTTAAAATCCAACCTAAGTCATACTTTGAACCTTGAATTTTTTAAATCAATCTACCAAGTCAGTCAAATTTAATAATCATGAGAAATTCAACTTCACTCAAACAATAAAAATAAATTTGTACTAACGATTCCCATTAAAAAAAAATAGTAAAGATGAAAAGGATTGCCAATTGTCGGTCAATCCAAGAAGGTAAGAAATTTAACAATATTCATTAAAAAAAAATAAAAGACATTAGATAATGGGTTCCATTGTAACAAATAAATATCATATGATGACTTGGATGGGAGGAGAAGTTAGTCAAATGAAAAAGTCAACCTCATATGAAGACATTAGATAATGGGTTCCATTGTAATCCTTTACCCACCTGTGCAAAAATAAATGATGAGGTTAGAAAAGATAAATAAATAATTTAGAAATAGAAAACAGAAAGATCTAAAAATAGTTATTAACAAAATAAAAATATATATATAAAAAATAATTATTAAATTTATTTTGGAGTCAACCCATTTAATTTTTAAAAAAGAATTAATGTGTTCTTTTTTACTTAATTTTAACCAAATCAATTCCAATAAAAGTTAATTTAAATTTTTAACAAAATCACACCAGTTCAAAAAAAAAAAATTATTGATTGTAAAACTGGATCCGAGTTAGGCTGCGGCTAAGCATGCCGGGCTGGGTTCAGTCCGGAGTTTCAATTCTTATGTTTTTGTTTTTGGGCTATCTAAAATTTACCCTTTCCTAAACTTGGCACACAGAGCAAGGAACAAAGAACAAAAAAATCTGACTATTTTTATAAATTCAACTCCCACTTTCTTATTTTTTCCTGTCGTAAAATTTTAATTTGATTTTTTTTATTTGATAATCTTGTTCATGTTGTTCCCCCCCTCTTTCTCAAATCAAATTGTAGGTTTATCAATCTCAGTTCAAATTTCTAGGGTTTTCTCAGATCTCTCTGTTCATGTCATCAATGTAAGTAATTTCCCCCTCTGTATATGAAATTTCCTCAAGTGGGTTTTTTTCCCTGCTTTGTTGATGAATCCTGAGGTAGGAATTTGAATTTTAAGAGTCTTACATGGATAGCCTTTTTTAAATGTACAAATTTGATTAGGCTTCTGTTGCCTAGCTGTGAAAAATGGATTAGTTTTGAAGTGTTTTCAAGGTGGAAGCTTTGGTTTTTATTTGCTGGGAATACATTAAGATTAGGGTTAGGGCTTAGGTTTTGGCATAGCAACAGATATGATCAAACAGATATTGGGTAAGCTACCTCGAAAACCCTCAAAACCATCCAGTAACGATTCAAACAATGACAGTGGACTCCATGCCCACTCGTCCTTGAACTCATCTAATGGGCCCAATTCCATTAACAACTCAAAGCTCTCTTCCAATTCGTCCAAATCTTTGAATCCGAGTTCGGGCGCTTCACGCTTGAACAATGGGAGCCTGGTGCCGAATAGCAAGGGGAATCAAGGGAAAAAGTCAGCTCCTCAATTGGATCCTTTGATGACTTCTGGGGTTTATGAGGCATTGCCTAGCTTTCGTGATGTTCCTAACTCGGAGAAGCATAATCTCTTTATGAAGAAGTTGAATATGTGCTGCGTTGTGTTTGATTTTAGTGATCCTTCTAAGAATCTTAAAGAGAAGGACATTAAGAGGCAGACTTTGCATGAGCTTCTTGATTATATTTCAACTGTTACTTCAAAGTTCAATGAGATTGCAATGCAAGAAATTACGAGGATGGTGGCAGCCAATTTGTTTAGAACACTTCCATCTATGAACCATGATAAAAAGATTCTAGAAATGTTTGACCCTGAAGATGAAGAACCAGTTATGGAGCCTGCTTGGCCTCATCTTCAGATTGTGTATGATTTTCTGCTTAGATTTGTGGCTTCATCAGAGACTGATGCCAAGCTCGCCAAGAGATACATTGACCATTCATTTGTGTTGAGATTGCTGGACTTATTTGATTCTGAAGACCAAAGAGAGAGGGAGTATTTGAAGACGATACTCCACCGTATTTATGGAAAGTTCATGGTACATCGACCATTCATTAGAAAAGCTATCAACAATATCTTTTACATATTCATTTTCGAGACACAGAGGCATAACGGGATTGCAGAAATGCTTGAGATATTGGGCAGCATTATTAATGGGTTTGCTTTGCCATTGAAGGAAGAGCACAAGCTTTTCCTTCTCCGTGCCTTAATTCCACTTCACAAGCCAAAATGTGTATCAATGTATCATCAGCAACTGTCATATTGTATAACTCAATTTGTGGAGAAAGATTTCAAGCTGGCTGATACTGTAGTCCGAGGTCTGTTGAAGTATTGGCCCATGACTAATAGTTCCAAGGAAGTTATGTTTCTTGGTGAGTTGGAGGAAGTTTTAGAGGCTACTCAGGCAGCAGAGTTTCAGCGGTGCATGGTCCCTTTGTTCCATCAAATTGGTCGCTGCCTCAACAGCTCACATTTTCAGGTACTGGGTTTAGAATGGTTATTATTTTTGTGTTTGTGTGTTGATAAAATATTAAGCCTTTTTTTTAGCTTCTACTGTTTTATTGTTTCTGCTGCTGCTTAGTAAGTTCATTTATCATCTCATTATTGACATTATATTTGTAATTACTGATCATTCTTGCATTTCATTTCATTGCAACTGAAACTTGTTTAATTATTATTTTTTCCATCTCACATTAGATGATTTTTTAATAATTTTCATGAGGATATATGAATTCCAAATTGGATAGTTGCACGTGTAGTTTATCACCTAGTTATGTCTACCACTTTTTATGTGTGTTTATAAAATTGAGAGTTTGATATCTTTGTGATCACTTCGTAATTAGTTAGAAATTTGTGGATTTTCAGTATTTTACAAGGGATTTGTGTTTTTCTGCATTTATGTGCTTACTTGGTTGCGGTAATTTTTCTGCACTGAATTGTACAAGTTGGGTTTATGATATTGATGAAGAGAGGTGTAGACATCTGTCTTGGTTTAAAAAACATGCAATTCCATTGATAACTTTGTTTGCTCTTGGGTTTTCCATGTAATAAAGAATTAACATGTGCAAATAATGTGAAATCATAAAGGGATCTAACAGAATTAGCTTTTCTTTTCCACGTCATTTGCCATATTTTTCTTATCATGCATCTTTGATAGGTATCCTCTTCTCAAGTGACTAAGTATTCAATACCTTAAAGAACCTTTCAATATGCTCTTTCAAGACTCCTTCATTGTTGTATTTAATTTGCTATTTGATATCCAAATCAAGAAGGCTGTGTAAAGTGCCATGATTTTTGTCTCTGAGATAAACTTAGGGGTGAACTCAGCTCATGGGAAGTATATAAGATTACCCCTTGAGATAAAATCAACGAGAAGCGTAACTTACCATTATGAGGTTAATTGAAAAGTCTAGAGATACTTTCCATGATAATGGAAAAAAAGTAGGTATTATGGAAGCATCCATCTGTACAAGGGCCTTACAACTTGAGCTAATGTCTTTATGATGGGAGTTCCACTCCATAATGGTGACATTTTGTTCACGCCAATAGTCCATGAAATGAATAACACAATAGCTCTCCACTTCTCATCTTTCACAAGTGCCCCTGCTGTCCCCTGCCATGCCTAGGAACTTGTGTCTCTGATTTAGACATAATTCAACAAATCCAACTCTAAAAGAAATCTCGCAACCATAACTCCTTAGCTACTGCAGAAGGTATAATATTAATTATTTGATTATTTGGGAATTTTTAATTTCTAAATAATAAATGCTAATATTTCTGAATTTAATAATAAAAATCTAGAATGATCATACAACATTAAAATTTGTAAATAATCAAATATTAATTTACATTGTTGCCTTTCTATATTCTCCACCATATCCTCTATCAGATCCTCACATCTCTCATACATCACCAATCTATAGTAGTATGTTTCTTTGTGATTATGCTATCACCATAATAATCTTCCTTATAGCAGCACTCCAAGTAAAAAAAGGCTAGCTCAAGTGTCCACCTTACAGATGCCTTTTAATGGAACTACCCACATGGCCATGTAAATTTTTTTTACCTCTCTTTTCTTGTCAAAACCCCTCAATTAAATGGTTATCTTATGAGCACTAATAGATAATTTTGACACTTAATGAGGCCGAGAAGCTAAATTATTTTTAACAATTTACAAGCGACAAAATTATTTCTATACATTTGCATTATCATTATGATTACAGGTATGTGTTGTTCTGCACACCCACTGTAATTTTATGCTTCCAGGTGGGGCAATGGTTGGAAGAAAAAGCCAATGGACTTCTTGTTCTGAAAATATGTTGAATGTCTAGATGCTGAAACTTCAGCATTTGTATTGTAGTAGAGGATGTAAAGAGTATTTTGTGCCGTGAATTTGGTTTTCACCTTTAGCCTTGTTTGAGGAAGCTTCTACTGTCTGGTTTTTCTCGAAGTGCAAATCACTCGTGGTTTTGCTATGATCTGTCTTTGGTCATTGATGTATTTGCTGAAGTTTTAGCACAATAAGCATGCTTTTCAGTTTTCAAATCTGCATGTGTATTATATTGAGGTTTTAATATGAAGAAATGAAGGATGCTGGAGTGAGGCTCACTCCAGCATGCGTGCAGCGAGTTTCACATCCGTTGTAGTAGATATTTTCACTTTAGAGCTTACGCTGGCTTGCTGAAATCTATATTGATAGAATCATATGGATTTATATATTATTTGCCCTGTTATTAACTAAATTTCTGCTCCATCTGAAGGATTTGGATTTGAACTTTGGGTTGTTCATGTGGAATCTGGTATTGTGGCAGGTTGCAGAACGTACTTTGTTTTTGTGGAACAATGATCACATAAGAAATTTGATCACACAGAATCGCAGAGTGATACTGCCTATAATCTTCCCAGCTTTGGAGAGAAATACAAGGGGGCATTGGAACCAAGCTGTTCAGAGTTTGACCCTGAATGTCAAGAAGATATTCTCAGACGCTGATCAAGAAATTTTTGATGAATGCTTGGTCAAATTTGAAGAAGATGAAGTCAAACAGATGGAGACACGGGAGAAAAGAGATTTAACTTGGAAGTGCTTGGAAGATGTGGCGACCTCTAAGGTTGTAAGCAATGAAGCTGTGCTTGTCTCGAAGTTCATCTCATCTGTTGCCATTGCCAGCGGGACAAGTCCTCGGGCCACTGCAGCTGGTTGAGAGCTCTGACTGGTGTAAACTGAGTTTACCTTCATGAAGGATATAAAGGTGTTGAATGTGACCTCCTTGGTGCAAGTAGGAATTGTTCGGCCTTGTTTCGCATGGTTCTCTCACAAGTCCATATTTCATCAGTGCAGAAGACGGAGGTTCGGTTTTGAGACACAGGTTATTTTTTTGGTTTCTATGCTCTTCCCTTTTTTCTTCTCATCCATGAAATTGTAAGTGTGTATTATAAAGGATTTGATTCATAGAGGTAGTCCTTCGTATTCCTACCTTGTAAAATTTATTTTATGTAATGATGCAAAGAAGATTGGTCCTTCCATTCTTCAACTTTTATGACATTACTAGTTCTTTAAACAGCAACCATTTAAGCCAAAACATTGTTACAATCTTCCTTCCATGGCTCACTGATTGCCATTCGGGCCTTAGCACGATCATCTTGTCAACACTTCTGGCGGGTGTTTGCTAACCTGGAGCAGTCTGTGGAGAGGCAAAATTTTGTTCAGTAGAGACCATTCTGTATGTCCTGAGGAAGTTGTAGCCTCTAAGATGATTTTCTGATGTGGTTTTTACGATGACATAAATGTTAGGTACCGATTTTATTTTTTATTTGAAAATATATTAAAATAATATTATTTTTGATTTTTTAAAAATATTTACATAAAATAATTTAAAAATATGAAAAGATATTAATTTAAAATAAAAATATAGAAAAATTTTATTTTGTTTAAAAATGTATTTAAAAAACCAGCCCAATAAAGAGTGCAGTCCAAAGTTCATAGTGAAAAAATTGAAAATACTTTCTCATGGTCAGCATGGCAGGGGTAATCAAAGGACTAATTCTTGTTTGAACCTTGAATATTATGGTATTTCTTCGTGGCCATCAATTAGATTCTGGTGGTGGTTATTACCCCCAGCGAAGCAGACGAAATACTTGGTCTATGTTTGTATATTTCAATTATATTATGAATTCACGGAATCATTCATAGAGGCATATAGATTAATTGAAGATCCCAACTTTTCTTTTTTTTAAAATAATAATAATAATAATAATTCCCTCATATTAGCTTTATAAAAATAATTCTCTCATTGTTATTTTTAATAACAAGGGGGTTTATGGATATAGTTGGTTAAATTTGAGCC
>Ga0325411_1003156_pt1 | contig 18548 bp, 8 predicted proteins | sample PopdelMetagenome_13_FD_206181 | JGI IMG/M metagenome (GOLD analysis project Ga0325411, IMG submission 206181) | Populus deltoides microbial communities from Bellville, Georgia, United States - Xylem-PdIQD-R4 | ecosystem: Host-associated > Plants > Phyllosphere > Stem > Wood/Secondary xylem...
CATGCTTTGCAGCAAGGCATGATCTTGGGATCCTAAGCAACTATTCCAAGGGACCGAAAAAAAAGTTCTAAAAGGAACACAGAAAACGATGATCATAATGAAAAATGAAGCAAAATGATCTATGATTCTATCTGCATCTGTTGAGAATAGCTCTTTTATTCTCCTGCTTTTGAATCTCAAAGGAAGAGTCCTCTTGCAAAGTTTCATACCTGGTGTAGTTCTTTAAGCTGCTCCTTTCCCATTGAATCTCATGTCCATGCCCAGGTCTTGCTGAACAATGGAACCTTTTTAGGGTTTTACCCATGTATTTCATACTTGGAGAATCTTTTTGAGCCAGGAGAAGCATTTCAACAGAACACAAAGACACCCTTTTCTGAGGAGATCATTCTTCTTGCAGAAGCAGTTCCAACAATTCTCTCTAGCTACAACATCCAAAAACAGAACAGATTGTATCAACAAACTAGGGCTCACGGAGAATGTGTGAACATTGTTTGGGAGGTAGAAGTTACCAGTTTATGGTGCCACTCCTCCACCCCTCCATACACCCACACAAAAAAACAAACAAACAAACAACCCTGCACAACCAATGTACTAACAGATCCAGATAAATCAATAGGTTACCTGGAGTTGATCGAATTGAGAAAAGAGCACAGTGCATGTCATGTCATCAGACCCTTCAAGCATGTTGACAACCTACCAAAAAATAAAGACGAAAAGAAAACTTGAAGGTTAATGAGATAGCAAAGATGGATTCCATGCCAAGTGAAAAAGTAGTTCACTTCAAAGTAATGCTTCAATTAGTTTGCAGAATAATGACAGTCAAAGCTACCAATTTCACAGGAAACATGCTCACCTCCGGGAAGAACTCCTTCCTCTCAGGAAGAGAATAGACGATCAAATTTCGAACACCACCAATCTACTCATCATGAAAAAGAAGGATCCATGATTTTAATAATGCTAAACACCAGTCTTGTGTTGGAAGAAGACTAATAGAAATAATAGTTGGAGCAAGAAAAGTAACTAGCAGTTAAAAAGAGAAATGCCTTGCCTTGTATCTACGGTAAAAATGAAATCTTTCTGTGTAAAGCATGATTTTCTTTTCTCCATTACGAAACCAATTCCGCATACGAGTGACATCCCTTGGTTCGGCATAGCTAAAGATCAAAGCCAATGTGGGTTATTGCAATTGCAAAATATAGTGGAAAGTGATGTTGCATAATGCAGGACAGATAAATTAACAGACATAACACAACAGATAAAAGGAAAAACAAATAAAAGGAGAAGCTTCTTACTCTCCAAGCAGACACAGGGATGCATTCTGCGACTTCAAAAAGTTTCGAAGTCGAACATATTCATAGTAAGAACTAATAAATAGCATAACCCCACCCTGCAAGAAATTTCATGTAAAGGTAACAATGGCAATTATCTCAAAGCAAGTGTATGCTAAAATTGATCAATATATTTACCTCATCTGAATCTTTAATTTTTGGGAACACCTGCATCAGAAAAAATATCAACATCTTGATATTTGTGGCATGAGAAGAGAATCTTGTACTAATCAATCACAGAATTCTTGAAATGCCATTCATTTTCTCACCCCTGAGAAATCCCCATCCACTTGTGAGAGAGAGTGTGTGCACTGACATGCATGAGTCCACTTCTGACAAAGTACACACACTAACACAGATTTGGGTTTAGCATACAACAATTATATACTCGGTTAAAACAGCGGATGCATGCCTGTCTCCATCTTACACCAAACAGGAAGTAAAAAGTAGGATATTGATGACTTGTTCCTCCAGATGGTTAAATGCTATGATTACATCTATTCTTTCTTAAATATAAGGGTGGGAAAATGCAAGTAAAATTAAATCGTGGGTGGTTCAATTTTTCATCTCCGTCTTAAATGCAACCCCAATGTATTAACTAACAAAATAATGTAACATATTTCTGTCAAGTTGTGCTTTTTTTATTGGTTTCTGTTTCTTTATACAGTGATGGGATTAGAAACTATCCCTTCCCTTGCTGTTGGGAATTTTTCCACCATCAGATTGGCAAAAAAAAAAATTGCTGCTTGTCGCCTTTCTGGTCCTCAATTCAATAGTTAAAGGCTAGAGACGTTGTTGGTGCAATAACAAAAAATATATTAAATATCTTGACATCTTGTGGGTTCATTAGAAGAAGCAAACAACCAGTGATAAGAGAGATGCTATTAGATGTTCTATCCACAAAAAAAAAATTGCATATCCACAGTTGAAATGTAAAATATATATATATATTCCAGACCGACCTTCTGAACAAAGTAGTCAAGTCGAGCATTGTCAGCTTCTGCCACAGAGTCTGCATCAAATCGCTGATAAATCTTCAAGGACGAAGATGAACAAAAGCATTTAGCAACAAAACCAAACTAAATGGTTCTATCAGATTTCAGCCATAGATCAGAAATGCAAACTTGTTATCTTCTAACAAAACAGGCAACACAGTTAAGAACAGCTTAAATTTCGCAATGAGCAATTGAATTGCAAAACTGCACAAAACCATTGGAAAAGGGCTAGAAAATCACATGAACAATTCTTTGATCTAAAAAACTCATTATGTGTGGAGCACATACAAATGTATATAGTTCTAACCTACTCTGACAAAACATGACTGACTTTGAACAAAAACGCCCTTGTATTTTGGTTTCTTCCTATTAATAATTGTAGACACTTTTGATTTTACCATCTACAACGTGGAAATGCCTTTACCATCTTTTTCATTATAAGCATTCTTCCAATTATTAATTGTAGGCCCATTTCCTATCAAAACAGTACACTAATTAGACCTCTTCTCACAGAGAAGGGGTCACCACAGTAATGGAAGATTGAGCTTTGGGAACATGTGATCATTAACAAGTAACCCAGATCCCATCTTTCATCGTCATCTTTTTATTACTGTCATTGTTATTTCTTTTATCACACAACTGTCCATAACAATGCAGGCTAACTGAATTATGCACAAATCTTGTTAAAAAATCAATTCGCATGCACATCGTGTATACATATTTTCTTATGATGCACAGCTCTATGTTTTTCTTATTTCCTGGTTTGCTATGGATTATCCCACAGAATATAAAACAGGTTTAGTTTGAAACTTTAAGGAAAACGGAAGCAATATGACAAATTAGAAGATGATGCAATAATTCTAACAGAATATATATACATATAGATGTGTGTGTGTGTCTTTTTAAAAAATATGGCCATTTGAAACAATTTACTAATGGAATTTGGAGACTCTTGGGTGGTCCTGAATAAGATGGAGGACATGTTGCTGCTCTTTGTAGGTTCAGGGAAAGGCAAGTGTTGCAGTTTTTCTGAGCATTGGGCTATGCTAGTCAGTATATGAAATATTTAAATGGAGAGAAAATCCCAAATAATTAAGGGCTGTTCCAAATTGAGACTGCTGTTCTGAGGTAGGATAACTTTTTATAGCATCATATAGAAAGGCTGTTCTGTATCAATTTTTCCTGGTCTCAATGAAGATCCTCCTTGTTGTAACTACATCTCTTTGAGCAAAATTTCCTCTGTTGATATATATAAAGCAACATGGAGAACCAGGTGTGCATTCTATTGGTTTTCATTTCTGCTGCACTTCAAATATCCTTTACAGAGTTTTCTGAATTTCTTTTTCTAATTGTCTTGGAAAGAAAACAAATGAGGGAAGACAAACAAACAAAGGACATCTGAAAGTGGCCAGTTCATCACATACCTACAAATTTAAGCAATGAAACAAACGAGACAAGGAAGGCATACCTGTCGTACTTGGTCTGAGACTTTTGGAAGAACACCTTTATACTGACATATCAACTTTACCTGTCATTATTACTTAAAAGTGACTACTGCATAATTTGCAAGACAGCTGAATAAAATATTTCTGAAAGAAATGTACTTCAATTACATTAAAAGATAGCAAAAATTATCAATTTTCTAAAATGAAAAGGTGAAGAACAATACAATGCATTTATTGCTAGAAGATCCAAAACTCACATGCAAATGAGTAACAGCACATACATAAACAAAGTATACACTAGTAAGAAAAAAATTGCAAAGTAACACTTATTAAAAAAATAATAGGAGTATATTAAATTATGGAACAAATAAACAAGTCATCCACTGTTTAGTGGGATGATGTTGAACTATCAAAACCCATCTGGCTCAGCAAACATAATCATATCGTGAAAAATTCTAACAAAAACACTAGCACGAGAGCAAAAACAGCTAGCAAAGCCTTAATCCCAGACTAGTTGGGATCGGGAATTTGGATCCTTTCATGACATTCCGCAACATTGTAAACCAAATCCACCTTGATATCAAGATTAGTTTAAAATACCAGAAAGAAAATGCTTTTGCTCGATGAAAGCAAATGGGAAATCACATGTTAAAAACACTGATTCAAAGGGAAACATGACTGCTTGGCATCAATCCCTGCTGGAACTTGCCAAACAGAACGTAATATAAGCTTTAATTGGGCAAAAGAAAGTTTATTAGTGGGTATTGTCAGGTCACACTAGTGACCAGGACCGCTAGGAGACCCTGAAAGCATGACCATATCAAGTCACGGAGCTTTACTGTTTGATGCTGATTAAGATCTATCCAAGGAAATCCAACCTTTGGCTTGGAAACTAAGACCTAGGTTTCATGTTAAAGTCCTCTTTTTCTTAACCTATTTTTCTTTATCAAGTTTTGGATAGAAGTCGCTGAAGTTTGGATCTAATTTGATGCACAAAAAAAAAACTCCTAATTCAAAACTCATACAACCAAACCTCATAAATATTGCCAATTTCAGATTATTGGGCGATTAGAATTAAGATCAAAAGGAAAAATAGTTTTATTGAATGGCTGTATTGCTATTGAAAAAAATGAAGTGAAGAACAATAGGCACACTATAGACAGTATGTCTGCTTGTGATACATATGCCAAATGACATCCATGTACACTATATTTAGTTTGTCACCAGAAGGGAAAAAAAGAGTGATTGGAGGAGAGATGTGAGACGCTATGCTTACTCTTGATAGTTAAATATCTGTTACTCGCCTATATCTAACAATGTTGGATTTAAATTTCTAATTTCACCAAAAATAGTCCCTTGTGGATGAGACAAATTAAGGGAACAGGTTAATTTAAACTTTCACCAGAAATTGTCTTCCAATACACCCTTCCCATTCAGCAATAGCTTCTCAAGCCTTAATAACCCAAAGGCATTGAAAAACACCACCTAGACCACGATGTACACAGCAAGCACAAGAAATAAAAATGGAGAACAACTAGCATACCTTTCCTTGGTAGTTTACACATTGACGATTGAAGGAAGCATTAATGTCTGGAACAAGAAACCACATATGCGTTATTTGTACTTCTCATCAATATTTGTGTAGAGGTGGTGTGATATAAGTAGTATCTTGGCATGAGTGACATGCACATAATTGATTAAAAGCAACAAAATTTTACAATCATAGATCCATGTCATCCAAAAGTTGCTGCAAACCCACAAATTGAACCAATCAAACATTCACTCTACACTTAATGAATTACATGATTAAGGGAAAACACTTGCAACACAGAATTCAGAATAAAGCCTTGATTTACTGTAGGTGATTAAGCAGGCAAAGTACTAAAATCAGTAATGTAGTAGGAGATACAAAGTAAGAATCAAGTTACCTGGGTTTGCATAACAACCTAAAACAATTGTTTGCCGATAAAATCTGGCATGTCCATCCAAATACCTGAACATAAAAACAGCCATCATCAGCCAAAGCATTTAAAGAAGAAAAGGTAAATTTCAATTCAAACAAAACTAAACGTTCACTATGCATTCTAAAACGTCATCTAAGATTTTATCATTTAACATTCTGCAAATGACAGAACATAATCCTCCATCCCCATCTAATAGGAAAGTTCACAGTCAACATTGAAAAAATAGTAGAAACTGTCAACATACCACTTTCTAATGCGCATTATATCAGTCCCATGCTGCTTAGAAGGAATGCAATTCAATTGTTCAAGAACTGATGTAAGGAAGGCCCAATTCTGGATATCATTCATCAAAAAGTGAAAAGAACAAAATGGGAATCACATTCTACTTAAGTATATGAAAAGCAACCAAAAAAATACAAGCCAATATATTTCATGATCTACCTGCATTGCTATAACATCCGCATGATCAATGATAAGAACCTATTTGTCCAACAAACATAATCTTTCCATTAGTTTTAAGTATACTAATCAACGTGAAAAACAGATATTATAAAATCCAAGGACACAGTCATAACCAACAAGCAAGTAAAAAGATCTTACCTCTATAGAAGAAAGATAATCCACATCTTTTTCCTTGTCACGTTTAGCTTCCTCAATTTTCTGACAAGAATGATGTGTTGTCAGTTACTTGCTTAAGAGAAAACTACAAGAAATCTGCTAATCTATGGCATAAAAACTGTAGAATCACATGAGTATAATGTGAAAGAGACTCAATTTATGAAGCAGGGAAGCTTAACTGTTCGCAGCTTCTTGCTGGAAGTTATGAAATCTCAAGCTTTCTTTTATGTGTTTTTCCCCCAAATAATTATGGTTTTGATAATTAAGATCATGACTGCCACCAGCACCTCAGAACAAGGAGCTCTAGGCATCATACCCAAATAGAGAAATGAACCAAATTCATTAAACTTGGTTCAAAAGGACAAACAACTGACAGAAAACATTAAATATTGCAATCATCAATCTTGTTGCACATACTTAGAAAGGGAACTGAACATTCTACTCGGAAAATATATTGTTTCCCATAACATAATAACGACCTATCAAAATCCAAGAGGATTGATTCCACATCTGTAACAGGTTGTATCAGAGGGCCTATGAGTTCAACAGCAGCAAATAAGACATTTGGTCAAAAGGAATGAAAATATCATAAAAGTTTTGGCGGTTCAAATATGTTCTGAGTGCAGTCTTCACAGTAGCCTGCATCTGCTAAATCAGCCACTATCACGGCTCGTTGGTGTTAGGTAGGAAGAAATACTAGAATTAGGAAAGAAGAGAATCTTAAAATCAGTTAAACTGTTGGTTTCAATATTGCCACCACCTTCTTTCTCTCCAACACTCCTACTGCCTTGGCTCATTTTAAATCAGAATTCATTGACACTTCAGAAATGATTCTCATGCATGGACCTCTCTTTCTCACTGTCTTCTTTGCCACCCAAAAAAGAAAGGAAGAAGAAAGCAAATATTATATTCAATTAAGTGATCACCTTTTTATGTGTAATCTAAAGGATACTAAAGCTTTTTGACATGGCCATTAGACAACACTTATGCCACATGATATCAAGAACCATTATATACCCTCTTCTTCCATGAATTTATCCATGTTTTACAGTAAAGAGCAAGTTGTTATCCTACATTAAAAAATTACCATCCTTCACCTTGACATTTAGAATAGTCTAAAGAACAAAAAATTTGTGTGCAGGGTGGAAATTTACCTTCAGCAATGCCAAAGGAGAAGCGACTATCAAGTCTGAGGAATAGAAATCACTATATAACTTAATGCTCTTCCTACAAAAGATCAAAGGACAAAAAAAAAGTATTACATAAGATGAAGGCCATGCAGAAAATTGAATAACCTGAAAACAGTTCTGTATCAAGAAACGATTTTGCAAAAAAGGCCAGCATGTAACCTCTCCTCTTTTCACCATATTGAATGAGGATTGGGCACTCAAATTGACTCAACATATAGCAAAACATAGAAATAGTCAATGAGAACGTGCAGATCCTACCGAATAAAAAGAAATGACCAAAGGAAGAAAATTAAGGAGCATACAAATAGCCAGTTGTGTCTCTTATCATTGCAAAATTTTAATCTCAGAATTTTTTTTAAAGTGTGCAAAGGTATTAACAATCTTGGCAACAGGTAGCCAAATTCCAAATCCATTTAACCTTTCTCTGAACCACTTCTAATCCTGATCATGACCACCTTCCCAAACTAGGCAGTTGCTAATAAAGGATTGAATGACTTGAGCAGAAAACTCCCATAAGTAAATTTAGGACAAAACGAATTGCTCAGTAAATCAAATACAAAAACTCAGTCATTGATGGTTTTTTCACATCATAAAAATATCAATCAGCCTGCTTTATACAAGAAAGTAATTTACCTTGTAAATTTAATGCCTATCATAAATTTATCATCTACATTTCCATCAAAAAGTGCTTGATGGTCAGGTGGTTTTGAGGACTTCTGGGAGTTTGAGTTTTTAACACTTCCAGTTAACTCATTGGTGTTTACATTGTCTTCATCATCTTGATTTCCAAACTCGTTAGAGAAACGACTCATGTGCTCCACATTAACCTGTGAAAATAGAAAAGTGTATACTTTGAAATCTTTATTCTAAGAATAAGGAAATAAAATCTTCAACAGCTTATCAGTTTTTTTCAACAGTGTACCATATGCAGAATAAGCAACCACTTTCATTTATGAGATTGTACAAAACCCTTGAAAAGCTTGTTCAAATATGAGAATCAATCTTCAAAACATACTAAGTTGAATGTGGATTAAAAAAAACAATTTTCTTACTAGTAAAAAATAAAGACCTATTTGAGAAGTTTGGTATAGGGCTACATTTATTGAACCTTATGCCCTTCACTACACTTGTTAATGAAAAACCCAATAGTAAGAGGAAGAACAGGCATGTATCAGCACGTCAAAAGTAGTTTACAAATCAAATATTTCTACATCTGAGAGACCGAAAGTCAAGTAGGCCACCTTATATGTCAATTCAGGCACCCAAAGTATTCAGGATTAGCTGGTGATGCAAGTTCAGTAAATATTACCGTTAAATAGCATCGAAAACCATGTTTAAAGAATGAGTACAATTAATGAAAGCAAGGAACTATCACCTTGTAAGCTCCGGGGGTCAGTTGTATTAGCCTATTAACAGCACGATTTGCAATGCTTCTAAAGGGCAGTAGGATCAAAACCTGTAATACAGAATTAAAACAATCCCTTCTGAAGATGCAAGTAAACATATCGATTTAGAAATAAGTGGTATGAGAAAGGAGAACAAGGTGACAAAATTCAAGTGCTTTTATCTTTTCAATTGATGGTATGTTTCTTACAAGGCAAGTTAGCTGGCTGAAAATGAATTATTTGATAGTGGCTCGTTAAATTGTAAATCTTGAAAATTGGCCACTCCAAGCCAATTTAGTACAAAATTAAGCATTGATAATAATGGGTCTAGAGCTCCATGAGACAGAATTTATTGCTTCATGCAGCCTCAAACTTACATATGCTTCTCCCTCTGATTAATTGATTGCCAGAAAACTATGCCAACATTTAAACACAATATTGAATGACGCATCATAAATAAACATGCTTAAGATAAAAACTAACCGAAGATTTTCCATGTGAAAGATGAAACTAAACATTTTATATGGCAAACCCACTTCCAAAGACTCGTGGGAAACGAAGCTCATTTTTGTATTGTACCCCTCAATGAAAGTTCAATGGTTTGAGACATATGTTTGAATAAAACTACATGGGTGATTCTTTATTGAAAGCTAAAAAACTTTTTTGGCTCAAAGGGAAGAATGGCTTTTGTAAACAATGGTCCTGTCTCAATAACAAAACATCCTACAATGCACACAGAATTGAGATCTTTGTCTGGCCTATATGCTCTCATATAGCCAGGTCTTTCCATGCCTACAAAGCACAATTTTGCAATTGATACGGAATCCATAATTTGGCTCATAAGAATGACTACAATGGCATTTCTGACTATTTTTTTTTTCTTTTTGCAAAGGTGGTGAAACCTAGATGATACAAAGGAAAAATACAATTGCAAAACATATCATGACAAGTGAAGAGTAGTTATGTCTGCAATCAACAATGAGCATATATGTGTATGTGAGAAATCACTGCCATGCATCTCTAAGTGAATCAGAATTTCCACAATTGAAGGTGCACAGAAACAATAAGATGAATATTTATATGATACACAAACATGTGTCAAAGTGATATATTTTTAATAGAAGTGATATTGACATTATCGGAATATTTATATGATACACAAATATATGTGTCAAAGTGATATATTTTTACTAGAAGTGATATTGACATTATCAGGGGTTGATGCTGGGATGCATTGGTCTTATGAGCATTTGTAATCCAGCTCTGCAAAGCTTGAATACTGTTCACATGCAGTTAGCATTGCATACAGATCAATGGAAACCACTCCACACTACCTTTGGACGAGTAAACCCATGATCAAGGAATTCATCACCACTAAGCAATTCATCCTTAGCATTCTCCCAATGCTTGCCCACTTTTGAATCATTCTTGGTCACAAGATCTCTCGTTCTGAAAATGTGATTTAGCTGCATGATGTTTTCATTTCACAATAATTAAGACCATTAGACAACAAAAATAATGGAAACTCTCTAGGAGAAGGGAAGTTCACATACACAGTGCATAATGTATGCATCCATGATGGCCAAGTCTTCTTTTAGGCCCTTGCGGTAAAAAGGCTTCTTGTTACAGTGCAAAATATCTCTGTAGCTATTGCCTAGTGAAAAAAAAATGAGGGGGGCTTATGCACAATACTAGAAAGCAAATATAAACTATTTACAGAATAAAGTCCATGGTCATACATTTTTGGTAATATGATTGAAAAGTCATCAAACAAGAAAAAATATAATAGCAGATGCATCAAAACTAAGTCAAGCAGATAAATGACAGAGATGGAGAAAGCAACATGTAATTATTGCAATAAAACAGCATACAAAAAATACTTTGGATAAAACTCCAACAAGCCTTTTCTCAAATATTTGACAAGGATTAAAATCTGATTTGAGCAACTATATGGTCTCAAACCTTCTCATCATTTACGTTTATATTTAGACAAATTATGGTTATCTCTCATTCTCTATATCAAGTTAAACATGTCATATTTCTCGTCATTCCTACATTATTAATTGTGCCTCCTAAACTAATTAGGATGGTGTAATTAGACTAGAACATGTGAATAGATCCATCTCCTACCAATATTTCTAGAAATGTGAAAAAATCATATGTTTCCAATTACTAAATCATATATTTTCATAGGGAACCAAAGTGAGATGCTCACAAGTGGGTGTTGAAAACATTGGCATAGGAGAACGAGAGGAGTAATTAAGAAGGAGAGTTGAGAGTATAAATAGAAACGCAAATGAAAAGGAAAGATACATGAAATCAATACTCTCAAATGGATCATTGATAACAGCCCTCCTAAACACCATATAGGTGCTTTTATACAGGCACCAAATACTAAATACTTGCTCTTACATAGGCACCAAAGTACTCATATAACCCCATAATGAATACGAATAAAAGAAAAGCACTTCCGAAAAACGACACCTATGAAAACTTATCCAGGTTCAGAAGCCATAACATTCTACTGATTTTTTTTTTATATGAGATTACATAAATTTCAAACTTCTTGATGATCAAGATCTGCAGTATATTTCTTGTTAATGTGGATGCTGATATTTACATGCTTTCAAGAAGAAAATTGCAGAAATATTCATGTATTGACATTAAAGTATTTTGGTGTGATCTGCATATCTTCTCCAGGGCATGATCTCAAGGAGTTCTATGCACGTTGTTCAGGGAACCTAGTGAGATGCTAGGTCCTGTCAATCAATTTCCTTTCTCCCATATATCTATCACACAAGTAGCCCTTGTATTCCTAGTTTTTCTGTATCCAACCCCAGACCTACAAAAACATGAAGTTCAGATAGAATGATTGGACATTCTAAGAAGTCAAATGCTGTGATGCTAAAACAATCTAAGATCAAGCAGAATTGGTATTCCACCAATCTGTTCTGATTACTAGCATCAGATGGTTTTTCAGCACACTTGTAAGGCACCCTTGGCATAGCTGACACATGAGGAATAGTAAGTGCTCTTTGAATTTTTATTTCAAGATTAAACTCTGCAAGACTCAAAGAGGAGATCACAAAAGACAGAATAAATGGGACAATTCAAACAATTTAAACCACTGAATTGAGGTGTTCACTAGAACTGGCAATTTAACATTTTAAAAATAAAAGGTAATGGCATAGGGGATGTTTGTCAAAATTGGCTGTCTATTATTCATAAAAATAAAGGTTGAGGCACATGGGCTTTTCACTAACCATAAATATGAAAACTAGAGATATAAAGTTCTCTAGTACCCTAGATGCTTATAAATTATGACATCATGAATCTAAATAAATATATACCATTAAAATGCAGATAGGAGCAGCCAATTAAATAAAGATCATCTATAAAACCATGATGAGGCTTACAAAGAGAGAAGAAGAATCTCTGTGGAGATGAATGAAAATCATTGTTGCCAGATGTCCTGCACACATCCAACCAGTGTTTATATAAACTTTGCTTGAGACCACAATCAGAGTTTACGTTAGCTACCTGCACAAAAGTAATAAATGAACATGGTTGCATAATTAACAAACTGCATCTTCTATAACCTTAACACTTTTAACATTCAAGGTAATTACAATAACAATCCCTGAAGTAGTGAAAATTAGGGATCGCTCAAAAGTTTGAATGACTAATAGAAACCCCTCCACATTAAAGAAAATATCATAGATATTTATGACCAACATCTCTCTTTTTCTCTTGATATTTATGACTAATATCTCCTTGGACCACTATTTAAATGGCCAGCAAGTATTTACTGTTTGTGGGGGAAGGGCATATATTTAGACACTTCAAATAAAAATTATAACATAAAAATCCTATATAAACAAACCATTAAATTGGAACCTCCCTTTTTTCTATCGCATCATCTTCTTCATTTATCCTCTCCATTTAATCACAATGTACTAAGAATTGCGAGGCATATTTAAAATAGTGAAAAGGCCTCATAATTTACATAAATCTACAAGGGTGTACCACAATTTGTTTGTTTTGGAGTAATTTTATGAAGCCAATTTCAAGAATTTTATAAATTTACTCCTCCAAGTGGTTGATGTGGGATAGTAAGTATTTGGTGCCATTTTTTTATTTTTATTTTTTGCACTGTTTCAATGCATTTAAAAGGATGCTTCAACAAGTCTCTTGATTTTCATTTGCATGGTTCCTACTTGAATTCTTAATGGAGGACACCCACTCTGCATTCCATAATCCCCTTTTCTTTTTATGTCACCTATATGTTGTATGTAGACAATAAATAATAGATTGGAGACAGACAGTATGAAAATTACCTCCAGAAAACACTCTCCTGTTCCTACCCACTTGCAATTTGGCATGCCAAAAGCAGGCACATCCCATTGATATTTCCACTTTTTCTTCAACAGATCCTCTACCTCAGTTTCTGGTAACTTATACTCTAAGTGAGAATGGAAAGAGCTGCACAAAGACAATTATACTTGAATTTCATGAAAAGCTTACAAGAGGACAAGAAACATACAAGTTCCATAGAGAAGTCAAAGTATTTATTCATTTCAGTTTAAGGATTGTAATAAATAATCCACCATATTCAGCAATGAAACTATCCAAATGTATATAATAACAATCATATTTTTATTTGAACACTCTGTAGCACAAGTAGAGATGAACAACAAAAAGAGAATATCAACTGCATAGAGCCAAACCCTTGTTGACCATTTTGCTCAAGACCCCATCATATTATCTATGAGATTCCAATGTACCATCTCTAAGCTTGTTTAAAAGACAACTTCAATAATAACTCATTCACTCTCTCTCCTCTCAGCATCATCCACAACCTCATACACAATTTGGGAAATAGAATCATCTTACTACACAACAATGACAATTGGTCAAACCTTGGTCAAGATTTTATAAATGCTGGCCATAGATAAATAAGTCTATCCTTGACTTTTGTTGGATGATTCTTCTGATGCACTTGAAGAGTCACACGCCACAGTGATGAGAGTGGAAATTATGCATTTCTTAAAATGCCATTTGCCTAGAACTTGCCAAAAACATGACATTCAACTTATAGTTGTTTATTCATAAGCATGAAGAAAAAGCCTGAAAGCACCTTTCTCCCCACACCATACTTTCATGGTCGATTACCTTTAAAAGCAATGTGCCATGTACAAGCATTCCAACCATTTGAAATGGTCATATCCAAAACACAACCCCTGAAGTTACCTCACTATCAATGCAATTGTAGTTCAGCCCCTATTTTGTATTCTTTTACTCCCCTGTGAACTCCTCTTTACACCTCCATAGCCATCACTGCAATAAAGACCAATTAATCCAATTTTCTGACACTTCAATCCCCTTTTCTATAGTCAAAAGGTCTTTTCCAACTTGACTAGGTGATACTTCACTCATCACTAAATCACACACACGTCTCTCTAAAGTTTCACTTACTTCTCAGCCACATAAATCAAGTTGATGTATAGACTTTACAAGTGGAAGGTACTTGAAATATGTGGGAAAACTATCCAAAATGCACTTCATCATATTAAAAGGGACAAGAAATTGAATGAAAACAAGCAGACATGACTGCACTACAATAAATAGCCTATCTTCAATAAATCTCATTTTACGGTTTCAGCGGTATTGCCATAATCTAACTCTGTGAATTTGTGCAAGTTCCCATGAAAATTACATGCCACAAAAATTTCAAGTTTAACAATATGTAATAAACAAGTAAAGGTACAGACAACCAGATTTATTTTCAAAGTACACACAACACTTGTTTTCAAAGTATACACAATATCTACCTTTTATTAGATTCACAGATAGGAAAGAACCAAACTTCTGTTCATTCAAACATTATACAAATAAAAATGAACTCTAGAATGGAATGCATTGTGAGTTCATTCAATGCCTTCCATGCCAGCAACTGAAGACATAAATGAATACACCAATTCTTTTCCAGCCAAATACTATTCTATGGGAATACCTCTTCCATTAATTCCATTTTGCAAATTCATTTGTAAATTAAGCCCATCATAACACATGTAAGATTCAAAAAACAACAATTACTATGAAAAAGAAGATTCCACTCTGACTATAAGAATTACCAATTCACCAACCCAAGTCATAAAAAAAGGAATTGAAAAAATGTGTCAAACAACCATTGAAATAGTGTTGTTTAGTTGCATCCATCCACATAGAATGTATCAGTTGCCAAATAATCTTAATGATGATGGTAATTAATAACAGTTATAAGCAATCATATAAGGAGCAGTGCCATTCAAAGGTACCTTCTGGAAGCTGGTGCCTTTGCAACAGTTTGGGACTTGACATCCAATTCTTGTTCTTGATCGGTGTTGGAGGCCTCCTGAATATCTTCTGAATCAGAATCTCCATCCGCATCCACAATGCCAACAGTTCTATGCTCTTGCGGGTCACTTTCATTATCATTTCCTACATACCAACATTAATAAGCCAAAGATTAAAAGAAGGGAAATACAGATTCATCAACCATCTTATATTAGCAAGATGCAACATAAAAATCCTTGAGCGATGCACAGTCTGGGTGAGTACAACATATTCATACAAAATATGAATTCAGAGGCAGATGAAAAGAAACAGTTGTGAGAATGCATAGCATGGTATCAAATTATATCACAAGGAGAAACCATGAACCAGCAACTGATCATTATATATTGGACCTCTAGAGGGATTTATAATGAGAGAATAAGTTATCCTCCTCAGGGAAACATAAAATCGCAATGAAGAACTGGTTGTCCAATTGAAATAGCTAATGATACACATGTACAAGAACCAAAAGCCAAACAGAATGAGAGAGAAAAGATATCTGTGATAACCAAGTTTTGAGAAAATCTGACCATTAAAATTCCTATCATTCCTTTCTAATGATGGACACTTTGATAGTTGATGAAAATATCCACTGGAAGGCTGCAAATTGATGCCGGTGTGAATATGGTCATACTGTTCAGACTTTCTTTAAAAAAATTGACTGGTCCCTCTAGACAAGTGATTCATATGAGACCTCAGCAATCTCATGTTACAACTTTATTAATGGAAAGCACTACCAATTCTGAGCATAACAAAAGAAGAAAAAAATTGCTCAACTAAGGTTTTTTCCTATTTTTGATCTTCATTTTATTCTAAAAGGACTTGTTAGTTCTTTTTGAGGAGCTATCTCATGCAAATTGAAAATGAAACTAACTTTTTTCAAAATATTTAATTAAAACATCCAACTGATTAATTGTATTTTCTTAACATAAAACAGTTTGCATAAATATACACCAATTTAAACACAAAGAACCTAAAAAGTGTTTTTACATTATCGAAAAGTGTATTTCCTTCCAAGTATTTGATATGAAGAAACCTAACCAACAGAATCATATTCCAAGATAACAAGTCTCTATGTTTTTGTTTTCCATCTGCATATCATGGAGATCCATGTTCCAGGTGCCAGGTGCCTTCAAACTCACCTCCCTTTTTGGTAATGAAAAGGTATTAAGTTACCCATCCCTGTCCTAGCCTTGTTAACCAAACACTTTACAAATGGGAGCAAATGCCTCATTCTCACTCCTAGTTGCCAACAGGGCTTTAGGATATTATTAGGAGCAACCTTCAGCATGAAAGAAAGTATTGATTACATCTTAGCAATTCTTAACACAACCAAGAACACTGGTAGCTGATAATTATTTAAAAGTCGTAGTGATGAAATGGGAGAAAAAGCAAGACAATAACTAAAAAGTGATGGCTGGCTATGAAAATATGTCCCATTTCAGCCTCCATTCAAGTTTCAAAGTCAGAAATAATACTGAATAGGGGCACCCCCTCTCGTCAATATTCTAAAACAAAAGGAATGTTAAAAGTGATTAAAAACAATAGCATTAAATTACTGATATTACTTTTAGCAACATCCCTAAAATAACCAATGAAAACTTATTATTTTTCCTGCATAATTTTCAAGAAAACTATCATATAGTACCTTCTTCAACAGAATCTTCCTCAAACATGCTGAGAGATTGGGAGTCGCCAGCGACATCTTCCTCCAAGTCAATTTTACCTTGTTTTCTTGGTCTATGATCAAAGCAATATATAGTGAAGTATTAGTCATAAATGCCTCATACCAGATCACCACAATTCTACACTTCAGAAGAAGAGGGAATCATCAACAGCCAACTAATACCTGGACCATAAAAGGAAATATAATTGACAAAAAAACAGACCACACAAGCTTCAAATATTGGAGTGCAAAGATGGCAATAGCCACCCACCTATTTATAGTATAAACTACCCTTACACGACACAACAGATTTGGTTCTATCATTTCCCAAAGGTGAAACTTACTATACCCCACATGATTCTGTCAAACCACAAATAAAACAATGGAACTTAGATCCGTTTACGTTTTCTTTTCTGTTTCCAACAAGATGGATAGCCACCAGCTTACCTAAATCCTGGCCAATAATTTCACCAAACAAACCCAAGTTCTACTAGGATCTCCCGACTTGATAATACATGCAACAAACTAATCAAAATTAACCTCAACTTTCTTGAGGTGAAAACTGGAATAACAGCATCATAGAAATCTAGTCACCAAATTATCAATATCCATTCCCAAACCTATCAAAAGAAACCCCATATAAAATCTACAGTCACATAACCTTTATCCCTTCATTCCAAACCTCTTATACTAATTTTATAGCTACGCCGCAACATAGCACACATAGGCCAATCTTCAAATCAACCTCATGTCAGGTCACTTCGAATGGTCTAATGCAGTTTGAATCTTCGAAACTAACATAAATTGAAACAAATAAAACGATTACCTTTTCTTCTGTTTCTGTTTCCCATCAGCCCAAGATTTGTTTGTTCTTTTGTGCCTCTTCAATCCTGCTTAGTAAAAGTTTACCAATTAACCGATTCAAGTTGGAGCAAAGTTGAAGCACATGAAAAACCAATTCAATCTGCTTATGAAGTTGGATTGCCACGCAACATTCAAATATTTTTTTAAGAAAAAAAGGAAAAATAAACAAAAAAATAATACGACGTTGCTCACTGAGACATGGTGCTGGCATCTTTCAATGAATAGCTTAATTTCTGCACGTAATTGAATCTCTGTAGCGCTCTTTCTTTGATTCCTTCTGAAAACGATCAAAAACAGGGAAAGGAATCAAGAATTCCTTCAAAACCCATTATCTCAAACCCACACTTCTTTGCATTAAACACCTTGTTTGGCGAAATAACAAAAACTCATTAAAGGAACCTGCTCCTACTGCTGCTGGAGAAACGCAGTTTCTGCTGCGCGTGAATTTGAATTCGGCTGTGAGTGAATTGAGAAGGGTGGGGAGCAGCGGTTTCTTCTTTTTTCTCTGAAAATTGGGAGCGAAATCGGCCTTTTTGAACTTTAGGGTTTAGGGATATAACATGTTTTTCTTTAAAATAAAAAATCAAAATGCATAATAAAAACAAAATTAAAAAATGGGATCGGGTCGGGTCGTCATGGAACCTGAAGCATAGTTAAAACAAGCCCGAGTTGGGGGTTGCAAGCGGGGTGTGTTGACACGTGGTAATAAAAAAAAAAA
>Ga0325411_1003157_pt1 | contig 18543 bp, 17 predicted proteins | sample PopdelMetagenome_13_FD_206181 | JGI IMG/M metagenome (GOLD analysis project Ga0325411, IMG submission 206181) | Populus deltoides microbial communities from Bellville, Georgia, United States - Xylem-PdIQD-R4 | ecosystem: Host-associated > Plants > Phyllosphere > Stem > Wood/Secondary xylem...
CTTAATTCTTTGAAGGAACAAGAGATGGATACTCTAAGGAGTTCTGATATGGGGCCAGAAACTGAGATTTCTAATCTTCAGAATGCGAAACAGCGGTTGCAGAAAAATATGGAAGCTACGCTAAGAGAAAGCACTATGGCCTCTAAATGCTTGGATGATTTATGAAATGAAATGACGGTGCTTGGTAGTAACTGGGGTTTGCAGGCTTTAGCCAAGGAAATTTTAGAGAAGAAGTTGTCAGAGCTGGATATGTGGCTGGTAGCACAGTTAAGATATTTGTCCAACGATAGGGAATCGAACCTCGTGGAATTGCATAATTTAGAACCTCGTAATACGAGTCTCCGAGAAGAAATGAGAATATTGGAAAGTGAAATGGAGGCACAAAAAGTTGATAGGAAGCAAAAGCTGAGGACATGCAAATGCTGAAAGTCTTTTCGAAGAATGCAGTTTGCTTCAGAAATCAAATGCAGAACTGAGGAAGCAAAAGATGGAGTTACATGAGCATTGCACAGTCTTGGTAGCTGAGCTAAGGGATTCTGAATTATTTTTTTCCTGATATGTCCAAGGAAGTAGAAGATCTTGAAGGTAAACATATTTTGCTGCAGGAAGAAATTGCCTCGAATTAATAGCTAGCCCTTAGTGTAGAACTTGATTAGCTTCTTCAAGAAAACAATAAATATAAACGAAACTTGCAACGGAAGAGAGCATTCTGAATCAGATTCATTTAGAGAAGACAGTTGAGCTGGGAATCTTCAAAGAGAGATTGCATATCTGACCGAACGGCAACTCATGACAAAAAGTAAAGGACAATTTCAGAATTACTGTGGTTGAAGTGCCTCAATTGCGTTCAGATAAAGCTATGCTGGAAGATTCTCTGCAAGAATTACATGGAAAACTTGAATTATCTGAGAGCAACCTCGGTTCCCTCCAGATGGAATCAGAGATTAAAGTGCTTAGAGTTGTGCATGAACTTGCTGCTTCCAAACAAAACTAGGAAGTTCTGATTGCTGATTATTAAAAGCTATTTGAATTGTTAGAAGATGTCAAATCCAAAAGAAGAGAAACATAAAAGCATTGTTAAGAGGCTGGAATTAAAACTTAAAGTTTCTGCATATGAGAAGCAACAAGTTACTGAAGAAACTTCCAGCCTTAGGATCCAATTGCTGAAAACATCACTGCTTCAAGATGAGATTCCGGATCTTAAAAGATCACTTAATGAGGTCAAATTTGAAAATAAAAAACTTGAATCTTCATTGCATATTTTATCAGGGGACAACGAGGAACTGAAAGCTGAGAAAATCCTGTCTATGCAAGAGATTCCTTACACGCAGAGAGCTATTGCTGAATTAGGAGACTGCAGACATGGTAAAGTTTCCCTTGAGGAGAAGCTTTTTCGATTGGAAGGGGATTTAACTGCAAGAAAAGCAATAGGAGCCCGGGATGCTGAGCTGAAAACGAGCTTGCCCGGGTGAACAGAGCAAATAATGAATCCCAGAGGAAGATGAGATACCTTGAAGAGGAAAAGCAAGAGTGCCTGAAGAGAACTCAGGCACTTAAAGAGGAGCTGAGACAGAGGAAAGAAGAAAACGATCAACACTAATCCAATGATACAAGCCTTCCCTCTTAGTCCTGGATTCAGTAACATGACTACTTCTACTACTGGTGAATTGAATCTCTCACTGGTCAGTACCGACAATTAATTGTATAGCATGTTCAATTGAAAATAGTTTATGCATGCAACTATTTAGATGACAAATAATTATATTGAAGATAATCTCTGACCAAATGAAGAAAGAGGAGGCAAGTGATTTAGAAGTGTTATCTATGGAATAACAGTCAAGTCTAATTCACTATGTTTTAATTGCTGCCTCTGTTTCAGTTTGTTAACTGATGGACTTCAAGTTGATGGATGAAGATGTAGTGGTAGAAGGAGACGGGTACGAGGGCAAGATATCGTCACTTCAGCCGGAGTTACAAGATTTACAGGAGCGCTACTTCGACATGAGCCTTAATATGCCGAAGTTGAAGCTGAACTCGCGAAACTTGTACTGCAGCTAAGACAGTCGATAATGGGCGACGGTGGTTTTCTTGAGTACAGAGGTGACGAGTGCACAGTGAAAAGTAAGAAATATGGTTTTATAAACGTGTAATTTTAAAATTACAGATAAACTGTTAACAGAATTTTGATTTAATAACGTATGATTTTTTTTAAAAAATGATAGACTAAACTGACTTAATAAATTAATAAATTTCAAAATAAATGAATATTTAAAAAGAAAAGAAATTCAAAAATTAAAATAACAACTTTCCAATCTAATTTGACTAGAAAACAACATCAACCAATTCCTGTAAAATATGTTCATAGAATCTTCAACTTGATTTAACCATTAAATTAAAAGTCTATTTTTATTATCAAACTAGCTTAATTCATTTACAACTTTTTTAGAATCAAACTACATTAGTAACTTATCACAGTCAATAACTTATCATAATTTTTATGTTTAGAATAAAATACTAAATTATATAATTAAATTCAATTATATTTTTTAAAATATCCATGAAATTAAATTATATTGATCATTTTAACTATTTTATACTTAGCTTATATTTAATAGGACTGAAAAACTATTTAATAATTAAATTATATTTAATAATTTTTGTTTTTTTAATTATTGGGAAAAAACTGTTTGATTAAATGAATAATCTATGCTCATTGCATTGAGCCCACATGTAATTATATTTAAAACATTAGTAAGCTAAAATAATCTGGTTTTTATTCATGAGAATATGTTTTATTTATTTTGCATGCAGTTTTAATTAACTAAATATATAATTTTTTAAAATTATTGTTTAAAATTATAATTACAAAAACTACCTGAACAGACCGCAGGCCTCTTCCTAAATCAGTTTAGGCAAACAAACGTCGGGACAGAAGATGAAACGGGCTTGTTAAACTACTGGACTTGGGAGTGTTGCTTGATGAATCCAGGCCTGACCCATTTTAAAAACACAACCCGCGAAACCCGAAAATTTTCAAAAAAAACCAGAACTTTCAACTTTTAAGAACCCCGGTCTCCAAAATGCAAAAACCCAATCTCTTACCGTCTATTTAAATCCTTTCAAATCCAACCATCCACGTCACCAGTCCGCGTCTCCCAAAAACCAGCCAATCACCACTCACCTCCTCTCCTTACATAAACACACCACAAACTACAACTATCCTATCCTCATAAATAATTCTCTAAAGAAGTAATCCCCCAATTTTTCTCTTAAAAAGAAGAAGAAAAAAATTCCTTCTTTATCCCACATTTTCAGGAATCCAAAATGGCTCCCAAGGCAGAGAAGAAGCCGGCCGAGAAGAAGCCTGCCGCAGCAGAGAAAGCCCCAGCGGAGAAGAAGCCCAGAGCTGAGAAGAAGTTGCCCAAAGAGGGAGTGAGCGAAAAGAAGAAGAAGAAGGCAAAGAAGAGCGTTGAGACCTACAAGATCTACATCTTCAAAGTCTTGAAACAGGTCCACCCTGATATTGGGATCTCAAGCAAGGCAATGGGTATCATGAACAGTTTCATCAATGATATCTTTGAGAAGCTTGCTCAAGAGTCTTCAAGGCTCGCTAGGTACAACAAGAAGCCTACCATTACTTCTCGGGAGATCCAGACTGCAGTCAGATTGGTTTTGCCTGGAGAACTTGCTAAGCATGCTGTTTCTGAAGGGACTAAGGCCGTTACCAAGTTCACTAGCTCTTAGGTGGATGGGGTTTGTTTGGGTCTCTTGTGGGTTTTGCGGAGTTAATCTTTGTGTGTGATGTAAAGGTTGTTTGGATTCTGATCTGAACAAAATCTAATGAAACTTTATTTTAGTTCATAAATTGGCTTTTTTATCACTGGTTTTCAATGATTTTGGCTATGTTTCTTGACGTCTCTCGGTTGCGAAGGTTACAAGTTCTGAATCCGAAAGCTAATTTCATGTGGCTTATAACTTTTTGTTAATCGAAATGAAGTTCAATTGTTTTTTTTTAATTAAACTGTGATCAGTAAACGTAATCTAATTAACAGTTCTTGTTTATTGTATCTATACCTTTGCTTTTAAGACATCAAGTTGATGCCAAATCAAATTGATCATGAGCAAAATATAGAAGATTTTATATTATTAGGAGTAAAAGTAAATAAATATTTTTTGAACCATAAAGATAAAATCAAAACTGGGATCATCAAGAATGGTCACGACGAGCACTTTCCTCCATCACGGACGGACTGGCTCATTCGCACAGTTTGACCAGGAAGCCCCTAATGTATTTCCAGTTCCCAAATCAAGTCTCAGAACAAGGTATGTTTTCAAATTGATCCAAAATATTTTAATTTTTTCAATTTCACCCCTGTCTTGATTTTAATAAATTTTATTTACTTGTTTCCCAGCCTATAATGCTTTTTTATATCATGAAATAAGCAAGTTTTAAGAAGGAAAATATTAGTGAACTTTGGTGGAAGGAACAATCTGAGATACTATTTTGTTTTTAGACTGGATTGAGATTAAATATATAGTATAGGGACTAGTTTGAGGTTTCCCGTTTGTACCTCCTCCTCTCCTCATATAGACTTTGGTGGAAGGAAACTCAAAAAATTGTTCTCGACAAAACAATTCGAATATTGCCACTTTAAAACAATGCAAAAGCTTCAATGACAATAAATATTCGCTCCCTTCCAATAAAATAATTTATTGTACTGATGAAATTCAATTTATTAATTTTAAAACTATTGATTTGAATTTTTATACAACAAAAAAAACAACTATAATTTTTATACTAATATATATATTTTTTTTCAAGTGCTTTGGATTTTACCTGTAATGCAGTCAAAGGTTTCGTGTGAGCAGGGCTTGTTCAGTGCATAAAGGGCGTCCCATTTTCTTACAACGACAAAGTTTACCTGACTTCTTCTTCACTGCTTTAGCGCACGAAGTTTCCTCGATGCTGTCGCGACGACTATAGGTAATTAAATGACTTGCATTGATTTGACAAATCAGCGTACAGTTTCAGTAGTAAATACTAAATAGTAGAAACAATTATATTTTATTAAATTCAATCATGATTATTTTAAAACAGCTGTAATATCTGAGTTATGTGTTTCTTGCCAAAGCCACTTTTCATCAGCCTTTTTTCATGGCTAAATAGCGCTGCTATTCAAGGAAAAACATGATTTTTATTATTATTATTTTATTTATCAAACCCTTTTCTTTCAAATTAATACTCTCGCGTTATGTTTATATTGTTTTATTTGTTAGGATTTGTTTGTCTCTTATATGTTTTTATGCGTGCAGAATATTTAAAAGAAATCGTGATATTCAATTACATATCAATATTATAAAATAAAATTTTAGCTAATAGTTTCAAAACTTTTTTTTTGTTGGAACAAGGACCGGAAAAAAAAGAGCCCACTATTCAAGAGATGTGAAAAAATGTACTTTGATCCCTAAAGTTTAAATTGACACATTTTCTATCTTTATAGTTTTAGAATTTAACATTTTGATTATAAACTTTATTATTTCATGTTTCAATCATTGTGTCGAGAGAAAAAAGTTAAAAGTTATATATATATATAAAGGAGAGATAAAGGGATTGATTGTCACATTTTAGCCAATAGAAATTATCAAAATTCATTATAAAAATATGATTAAATTTTTTCATGGTTCTTAAATAAATTATAGATTTTTATGATGATATTAACAATTATTTTTTTGAACATAATATGCAAAAATAATTTTAAGAATGTGCTCTGAAAAGAAAATATCTATTTTGTTATTTGTTTTGTTGGGTTTGTTAAATAATTTTCTCTCTTTAATTATTTATTTTTTTCTTCAATCATGTACAAATTATCGAACCATTATTTTTTACGTTTTTTCATTCAAAATTGCTTTTCATATCATGAAAAATTTAAAAGCAATGCATCTGATAAAGGAATATTTTCATCAAAAAAAAAAACCTACATGAATAAAGAAAAGGAGTTCTTAGTGAAGAGATAAATTTTTTCTTACTTAATTCTGAAGATTAAAATTTTTACAGGTATATATTTTAATTATTTTTAGTTTTTATTTGACAAACATGCTACTAATAAAAAAGACATGCTTAAGTGTAAAAGAAATACATGAATTTAAAAAGAAAATATTCACCTAACAAAATATATTTTCCCCCAAAATCTATAGTGATGTGTTTCTTAATTAAAAATATCTATTTTAATTGCAAGAGAACTAATTAAATAAAAATAAATTTTTAAAACCTCACTGACATATCGAGAGAACAGATAACTATATAATAATCCTTAATTAAGAGCCTCTAGTAATCCTAGAAGTGCCTCGCTATTGTATTGCGGGAACGTGCAAACCCTCATTTGCTTTTGAGATGCATCAAGAACGTTTCAAACAAGAAATGGGAAAGTTCAACGAGTGGAGAAAAGCTCTCTGCATGTCTCCCTGCGTGGGAGAGGGATCTCAGCAAAAGTTTATGGCTGTTTTTTGTTCTTAAACGATTAATTAGATCTGCTCCTATACATCAATAAAGAATAATTTTCTTTTTCAATCCAAGCATGATAACCAATCATCACTCACCTCCTCTCGCGATATATATGAACACACTACAAACTCCAAGAACTCTCAAAGAGAAAAAGCTCCCTGTTTTTGTAAGAACGGCCGAGGAGAAGCCTGGCGCCGCAGCTGGGGAAACTACAGCGGAAGAGAACACGGGAGCAGACTGCTGTCGAATCGGTTTTGTCTGAAGAAATTGTTAAGATCAAATGCTGTTTCTGAAGGGACAAAGGGTATAAGGATTTGGTGGTTTCCTATTGCTGTGAAGGTTAAAACTTCTGAATCGGAAGGCTAAATTCACGTAGTTTATTACTGTTTGTTAATGGAATTAAGGTTCGATTTTTTCTTCAGATAGTGATTAGTAGACGTAATCTATTCTAAGGCATTCTTTTGCCATGCACAATAAGAACTTGGTAGATAGACTAAGTCTATCACATCATCCTATGGACTCAAAATGTAAAGCGTCCACTAAAATTTCGCCTAGATCAGTGAGTGAGCAAGAGGAGAGAAACCTTCAATTTTTCCTTAAAAACAAGCAAAGCCCTGTTTGCAGATGTCTGTCTTCCCACGATCACTGCCGTCTCATTCTCCCAGGCTTGTCTATCTTTCCCGCCATCAAGTTGATTCTGCTTCGTGGCCTATCACCCTTTGGGTTCTATTACAGAATCAATTTTGGCAAGTTTTTTCATTTCACTTATCAATCGGTTCTCTTTTATCAATCTGTAGAAACAAAAATCTTGCTCAAAATTGTGTCTACACAAACATCATGTGTTCATGTAATCATTAAAAGACGCAGAATAAGCAGTTGGAAGACACAGCAAAATAGCAGTAATAAGACTTCAAGGGGCATCGAATCAATACGACAACTGACAATGAAAGAACAGCAAAATAGGCATCGAATCAATACGACAACTGACAATGAAAGAACAGCAAAATAGGCATCGAATCAATACGACAACTGGCAATAAAAGAAACCTTACATAAAAGCACTCTGCAACACAACAAAGAAATCTAAAGAACATGGATAATCAAATTTATCATAAGCTAAATTGAGAGATAGATATATATAAAAAAAAAGTAAAAAATATGCATTACATAATCAAATTTATCACAAGCTAATACTTTTTCTTTAAAATCCGATGTGGAACTTGTAATTTATGTGTTGCCTTTTGGTTGGTTGAGTCATTAGTGCACAGCCAAAGTGAATTTGTCAAATATATCCTGCACGATCAGCACTCTCCTCCACCACGGGCGGACAGGTTCATTTGCACATTTTGAACAAATCAACCCCTGATGTATTCACAATTCTCCATCGAGTCTCAAAACAAAGTATTTTATCAAATAAATCCCAAGCTTTCTTAGACATCTCTCAATTTTTTTCTTTTCTCAATCAGTTTTTTTTTTTTTCCAACACTGAACTGTTTTATATTATGAGATATGCAAGTTTGTTAGAAGGAGAATATTAGCAAACTGTGGACCCAGTTGATGCTGCAATGACGATTGCAATGACGATTAAGGTAAATGACTTGCACTGGCTGGTGGGTGTGGAATTTTCCACGAAAGTAGCAAATAGTAGAAACGATTATATTTTATTGACTGACTTCTCGTCTTTATAATCCTCACTGTGCCTTGCTATTTATTGTATTGCAGGAACCTGCAAATCCTTATTTGCTTTTGAGATGCATGATGAATGTTTCAAACAAGAAGTGGAAAGGTTCAACCAGTGGAGAAAAGCTCTCATCATGAAGGGTGTGTGTCTTTCTGGGTGGAAGTGGGATCTCGCTGATATGGCAAAAGGGTATAGCTTTTTTTTGGTTTTAAGATGATTAATTAGATCTGCTCTTATACATCAATAAGGAATAATTTTCCTTTTCGATCCAAGCATGATACAGTCCCACTTGACAGTAAATAATTGGTGTTGAATTATATTTTTGATACTGAAAATCTTGTTTGAGCATGTTCAAATTGATGATTTGCTTTTGTGTATGCATAGGGACGAATCAAAGTTTATCGAAGATGTGTTGAATAAATTGGATTGCAAATGCTTTCATGTTTCCAAGCACATGACAGGTGTTGATTCCGGTTTGTTACTAGAAATTGCTACAAAAGATGTTTCCGTTGTGGGCATATATGGAATGGAAGGAGTGGGCAAGACACCTACGACAGAGTCTGTATTTAACAGACTTTGTTAAATATTACAGGGAAGTTGCTTTCTTTGAAATGTTAAAGAAATCTCAAAACAATGGGAAGTTATGGTTCAATTACATGAATCACTTCTAAAACCAAATATTCTAAGGATCAAAAGAGTTGAAAGAGAAATCAATTTGATCAAAGAACGACTTTGTTGCAAAGAAGTTCTTATTGTTCTTGATGACGTGGGCTAATCAGAACAATTAGATACATTGGTTGGAGAGCTTGGAGAGCGAAGTTGGTTTGGTACTGGAAGGAGAGTAATCATTACAACTAGAGATGAACATTTGCTAAATGAACTTGAACTGGATATGAGGCTGGAAAGTTGGATTGACATGCCTCCAAGAGCACCGCACCCATCCAGTACAAGATTCTTTTAAATGGTGTAGTGTTTTAGGACTTCCTTTAGCTCTTGAAGTTTTGAGTTCTTATTCGTTCAAAAGAAGCATCCCTGTATGTTAATGTTTAGTGTTATTGAAAAACTTAGTATTTAGAGAAGACTTGGGATAATTTTTGACACGCTAGATTATGAAAAAGCAAAAGCTATATCATGCTTTTTCTTTGATTCAGACAAAGAATATGTAATCGAGATAGTATATGGCCTTGGTTTCTTTTCAGAAATTGATATTAATTTTCTCGTTGATAGTTCTCTTTTAACTATTAACAACTCAAATCAATTAGAGATGCATGGTCTGTTGCGAGATATGGGAAGAGAGGTTGTTTGTGAATTGTCACCTAACCATCCTGGAAAACACGGCAGAATTTGGCTTCCTAAGGATGTGCAGGGTGTGCTCAACAATCAGACGGTAAGAATTAAATCCGTATGCTTAGTCCGGTCTTGTACACAAACAATTTTCTGTCTCTTATATCAACTTTTTAGAGAGTTCACCAATTTTTTTTCTGGATGGATCATCTTCCACACCATTATAGGTGATACTTCTGCTATTTTGAACTGTTTTCAGTTAACTGAAGTTGTGGCGGGTCTCGCACTAGATGTGCATTTTACATCAAAAAGTCTACCTCTAAGCAGGATGAGATATTTAAATTTAATTCTAATTGATGAAGTAAATCTCACTGGACGATAAATATCTTTCCAAAGAGGTGATATGGCTTTGTTGGCATGAATGCTCTTTGCAATCTTTACCATCCATTTTCAACTGGAGAACTAGTAGTTCTTGATATGCAGTACAGCAACATCAAAGAACTCTGTAATGAAATCAAGGTAAGGCATGTCAATGGAAAGGCTGTCTGTTCAGACAAAAACAACACCTGCATTGTTCGTGAGTGCCAAAAACAAAATGATATTCAGGACAGGGAAGGCATCAGAACTATCTGGCCCAATTTGTTGGATGACTGCAGCAATTTAGCAAATACTTTTAAGAAGACTCTTGTTCAGGTTACCTCTCTTTCTCTTTCTGCATGCACACACGCAGATTAGTACATTGCATATATGATAAGGTCTGAAATTTAGTTCTACATGAAACAGGCTCTGTGCAAGGGTGATGTACCAAGATTGTTTCAGCTATTGTGGAGACGGATCTTCATTATCATTTTATCTTCCAGCAGTTGCAGATGGGGAACCCCAAGCGCTGGTTGTTTGGGTTATTTATGTAGCCAATGCAGCAAATGAAAGATTATTTCGTGATGCATAAGCTTCTGCTGTTATAAAAAATAATAGCAATGATATTCAATACCTTGAAATGTTGATGTAGCTTCTGTTTGGTAAAATTTTCACCAGCAATTTTTAGGTATTTTACATGCCATTTTGAAGCTGTCTGTGGAAGTAAAGGAAGAGAGATCTAGTGGAAAAGGTGTGGTGTCCATCAAATACAAAAAAAATAGAGAGAGATGGGAAGGACCAGCCCTGGAACTTTGTTACCATATCCAGTAGCTGGAGAGACTGCTTGACCACGTCCGTGACACGGAAAGATTTGGCTAAAACCACATTAGGGAGGGAAAAGCTCTTTCGTGTTTTAGTAGTATGCAGCTAATTATACTTCGTTTTGTGGCAATAAAGATTTTTCTTGCAGTAAGATGTGAAATAACATGGGATGCAGTACCATAGCCATTGTGCTTGTGAAGAACAAAGGGGCTGAAAAATGAAAGAATTTTGTTGGCCAAACATTTTATTTACGGATGAATGAATGGAGGTGGCATTTGTTTTTGCAAAACATTCCACATATAATCAGAAAAACAGAGGTAAGGACTGGACAATCTACAGACACGAGAGGCTGAGGAGCAGCTTCTCATTCACCTAGAAGGAACTGCCACTGCCTCCCTTCAGCCTCACCACTCAATTCTATTCATGTTATAATCAATTATTTCCTATTTCCACATCTTTACAGTATCGAGTATGCTCGGATCACTTCAACGATTGGTGCTCTGCACAAAGGGCACTTTCCTCCACCACGGACCAACTCATTTGCACAATTTGAACAAGTGCACATGTGCCCGCACCTGCAATAAGTTTACAAATTGAACAGACTGTTAGTAAACAAACAGCAGCGGGGGAATGAAATCAACAAATCCTAAAATGGTTAGAATGATTTCACAACAAAGAGCTATGATACCTGTACAATAGAGAATCAATATGGCTGTCACAGCAAACACAGCATGTCCCTTTCTTTACATGACCCCATTTAGACCCATCCTCAGATGTCTCAGCACCCGACCCTGCAACATAATGAATCTTTTAAGTTCATAACCAAAGAGAGTAAATGATCAACAATTCACAGAGAAAAACTGAACGTCAAGTAGCCAACAAAAACCTTTTTCACCAGCTGATCTATTCAGAGCAGCAGAGACTTCCTGTCTGACCGAACGTTGCAATTCAAGCTGCATATCCATGCAGGCTTCCAACATCCTCTGCATGTGGGTCATTCCTTGCTGAAGTCTTGCCATGTCTGCTCTCAGATCATTAATCATCTCCCATTCCTGCTCAGTATCAGCATCCACATTCAGATAACAGTTGCAGTCACAGAAATAACACAAGATAGGAAGAATAGAAGAATTGGCAGATTTAGAATGCTACAACTACTGGAAAAATACTACAAAGCTTTTTAGAAAGGAATTACTTTCTGTTGAATGTTTTCATGGTATCACATCAGAATGTCCTCAAACTATTTTTAGACCGGCCAAAAGGTTTCTGTCAGTATAATGACCAAATTTGGAAACAGCAGGGAAGGGAAACTAATCTGCGAGCCCTTTCTGTTTTCCGATATATGGCGCAATGATTCTGTACCTTGAACTCTTAGATCATACAAAATGAAGCCATTTGATTTTCAGAACAAGTCAGAAAGTTGAGTTTTTGTGTGATGCAATCAGACAAAATGTTCCAAGAAATTCAACAAAGAAAACTAAGATTATAATTGTGATGATAAAACATAATAAATTGTCTCAAGGTCTGTAGAGGAGAAGATGACTCACAAGTTCTGATCGATGCATGCTATGACGAGACCAGCTAGTGTGGTGCAAATCCTGGTGCCATAGTGGCTGAGGTGGAGGCACTGGTGGAGATGGCAAAACCAGTGAAGGTCTGTTTGTGGCATCACGTTGACCCCCATTGTGTTCATCTCTCTGCTGCTCCTCATCTCGCTCTGGTGATGAGGGAGTTGGCGTTGGCAAGTTTCTGTGCAAATCCCAGTCAATGGGAGAACGACCTTGCCTTTCCACATATGACTGTATTAAATGGTCTAGGCTTTCACGGAAACCACTTCGAAGAAGATTAGACACACTTCTCCTACAGCAGGAAAAACAAATTTGTTCAATGATCAAAGTTAATTTCAATGACTTTCAACACATAAAAGGCCTTCAGTAACAAATCAATTACCTGCTCAACAGTTCTCTAAGCTCCATACTATACACATTATCATCATCGGGAGGGTGAAATCTATTGAATCTTCTCATTGGAACAGAACGGTGAGTTCTTAGAGGATCGGAAGGCCCCTCTGTCCAATTTTGAACAGCTTCCCTAGTGCTGTCCCCCCGCCAAAGTTCCTGGGATTCCTGTGGATGACCTTGTTCACCAAGCACATTTCCAGGTGTTTCCCGGGACCATTCATTGACTGAATTCTCTTGCCAATTTACATCCAGAGGTTCCGCATTACTACCTCTCCATTCATCTAACTGACTGTAGTTTGACTGTTGCCAGTTTCCTCTCTCATCATCGGCAACTTGTTCCTGCCAACCTTCTCCTTGATTAGCAGTTTCTTGCCAATTCATGTTGCCAGCAGCAGGGTTGCTCTCTGAGCTGTTTGTTTGATTAGGCAAATGACGCATGTCACTTTCTTGACTCCTAGGTTGTGATTGATCATTCTCATCATGTTGGATGTCCTGAGAAGTGTTTGTTTGAGTCTGATCATTTCTAGTATCATTTATGTTATTATTAGGGGTGGTATCAGAATGGCTGCTTACTTGACCCCGGACAATATTTTCCAAACTGGAGCGGAACCCTTCCCTGAAAGAGAAAAGTCATTTGCCATTAGGGTGTCAATTGAAAATCTTTTTTTTTTTTCATTGTTCAAAAACTGCAATAGCAACAGCAGACATTAATCAAGCACAAATAAGCAATATATGGTAACAAGATCAAATTTTTAAGAGGACACAGCATTGCTCCACAGCAAGAATCCAATGTTCTTTAACCAGAAAAGACAGTCAAATTTCAGAAGGGGGACAGAGGAAGAAGGAAAAAAATGTCGGTTTCTTCTTTCCAGGCAAGATGATATGGTGTGTTTTCAAAATTATAGATTTTTCAGGATCAGGTTTGAGTCATCTTTTATCAGATAATGTTGTGAGGGGTGAAAATTTTGCATCAGTTACTAAGGGGTATATCCTTAAAACTGTTAATTTTGTTATAGTGGTTTTGAAAGTGATCCAAACTGATATCTGCATCTTAAGCAATTTATGATAAAATATCAGCAGCACATGCGCACAGTTAGATCATGTTCGAATTAACACATGGTACATATTTTGGTTAGGTTAACAATACAAATCAAACTTAAGATGTATTCACACCACATAGATCCATCACTGCCTCCAAATGCATTTCGGATTTTACTTTCTATTATTCCTGATCAGGTCTTTACCCCCCCCCCCCCAAAAAAAAAAAAAAAAAAAAAACACTCACCCAAACTCAAAAGTCAATAATGCATTTATGTGTATAAATCCACTGATATATCTCATCTTACCGTTGATATCACCAATATAAATGTGAAAATGTGCCATTTAACGCCCCAAGCAAAACTGGCACCACAATCTAGTTGCTAAACTTAGAAAATTTTCACACTAGATGCAATGAGCCCTAGGTTACAAAATCATTTTTCCCACCATCACATGCATGTGCACAAACAGACAATGAATTTGCCAAACCACCAAATACAAATACCATCCTCTCATCTATGATTTGAAAAACTAGAATTTTTTTGTTGAATAAATTGAATTTGGCATCATTATAATTCCCATTCCTACACATGAATTTCCTTATCTAGTCAACAATCAACAGTCGAATAACAGATGGATTACGTACAAAAAGACATAAACGACAGAACTGCTCAGGAGAACAAGAAATATTTCGATGGCAAATTTCTCTGAATCACTCTTGTGAGTGAAAGTTGTATTCCATGTGTTTCCTTGATAGGATGATCCTAATATATTTCTAAACAAAATCTGTATCCTCAAGCAAATCATCCTAAACAACGTGCTGCTTAGAAGGCAGATAAGGTAAATAGTATCCTAGAAAGCACAATTTTTTGAAGTGTTTGTACAATAAGATGAACATTCTCAATAGTATTCTAAGGATTTACACAGGAATTGAAAAACAAAATGCATACCTTAAGCCAGAAACAGTGTGTCGCTGCCTTAATTGAACTAGTTCACTAGCAGCCATGGAAGGCGGTCTCTCCTCTTCAACCGGTCTTTCATTTCGCAAGAATCTACCTCTTAGTAATGACTGGAAAATGTTTAAGCATGAGCAATCACAGTAAACGAACTAGAAGAGAGAATTTCCAATCACCATAAAAAAAGTACAGTTTCAGAATGTTTTTATGATTTGCTTATTAAGGTTCCCCTTGAAACAATTTATTTTAACTGAATTTAATTTAGATCAAGCGTGGCAGCTGTTAGCCTTGAGGAGGGATATATAGAAATCCCTGTATGTTTAATTAACCATTAAGTTAACATAACCTTACTTTCTAATATCTTTACATAGACCATTGAAAGAAAGAAATTTATAGTAGCATAGCAAAACGCTGAACTTATAAACAATGAAATTATTTTAAAACAAGAAGCATTGCAACTTATAGTGACCGTATTGCTGAACATACACAGAACAACAAGTTAGGTTAAATTACTAATAAATGCTACCAGATAAAAAAAATCATTTACAATAAAGAACAGACCTGAATGCGGTTGCGGTGAGCAAAATCCGAGACAGCCCGATGCTCCAATAATCCCTCAAGCTCCCTTTGTCTTTCTCTCTCGATCCTGACAAGCAAGTCAAGAATTGCTTGTCTTCCACGCAACCTCAGCATGTCCCTGCGAATATGCTCTGTTTGCCCTTCATCATGGTCAGCAACCGACCCATCACGTGCTCGGTCAACTTGTGCATTATGACCAGCAGCTTGATCTTCCCTTCGACTCGCACGAGCTCCTCGCTGCTGACTTGCCATCTGCACCCACTCCCTGACAATTCTAACCCTTTCCCTCTCTGTTTCACCAAGCCATTCTGCTCTAGGACTGCCATTCCTTTGGGATAGATTAGATGCATGATCACTAATGCCAGTCTCCATCCATCCCCGAGCAATCTGTCTCACACTCCTCTCAACTTCTCCAATATCAGGAGATTGCTCCCTGCTAGACTCATTATCCCCATGATCATTACGTGACCTCGTATGCTCATGCGACCAAGGTCCATAGTCATTTTCACTCTCACTTGCATCCTCCAAACTTCCCTGATTCTCACTCCCGCGACTCTCTGATGCATTTGAAGCTGACATGTTTATATTAGAATCAGCATTCCTTCGCTGCCTCAACCTCTCCCTTCTATTCAACAAATGCTCATCTTCCAACTCCCGCCACATTTGCAAAATCGCAGATGCCTGAGTACTCGGCCTTTCCACTGCCCCTTGCCTTCTTGCAGTAGGCAACTGCGATTCCCTTAGAAACGAGGAATCAAGCATGGAAACAGTGTGCAAACCCGCAAGTGCCATCAACTCCGACTCACGATTACTCCTCTCCATAGTAGTTATCATCTCTTGTGCCTGGCGAGCAGCCCACCTACTCAAAATTCGAGAGTGGCGCCTTCTTGCAGCTGATGACTCAGCCAAATCATCACCCTCGAGATCAGACCTCCGTCTCCTGCGCACAAGCTGATCACCTTCATCATCCTCATCATCCACGTTACGATTAGAACTGCACGAAGCAAATGGCATACAACCATCCAAATGCCCACGCATCAATTCCTCCAACCCCCTCTCAAATTCCGTGCGAGCATCATCTGTTGATTCAGGCTTTTGTTGTAAGAAATCAGTCATCCTCACACAATCCCTCCACCTACCCCGACACCTCACAACCTCCACTCTCAAAATTCACACCCCCCTTTTAAAAAAAAATAACCCTTCTTTAAATCCACTAATTACACATAATCCCTTCATTATACAATCCTAAAACTTATTAAAAAATAACATCAAACTCTAAAAATCCAAATGCAAACCCTAAATTTTGTCCCAAATTCAAAACAAATGTAAATAAAATCTATTCCCTAAATTGAATTCTGATTGTCCCAAATCGATACCACCTGATAACATTTAAAATGTCAAAAAAGAAATCTTTTAAGCAGAAAAAAAAAGAGAAGAAAATTAACCAAATTGAGAAAATTAAGGATTGATATTTTTGACAAAAAAAACGTACCTGGTAAGCTATGTCTATAACGTTGTTTTTTCTTAATGTCTTACGTTTGGGTTTTGCTTTGTGGATGTCAGGGAGAAACCAAAACAAAAACAAAAACAAAACAAAAAATGATTTTTTTTCAAGGAAAAGGAAATGTGAAGTGTAAAGAGAGAATTGTTGAAGAAGAGAAGGGAAGAGAGAGATCACAGGAGGGAATTATATCAGAATTTATAATTAGTGTCCATGGAGATTTTTTAGAGAGAGAAAATAAATTAAGAGTGTTTTAGAGGGAGAAAGCTTGAAGAGAGAGAGAGGGAGAGATTTTATTTGTTTTTTATTTTCTTTGTTTTGTTTTGTTTTTTATTTTTTTTCGCTCGGGAAAGGACCGCGGATCTGAAGGGAGCGGCGGGCTTACGATGATTGACACGTGGGGGATTATGGCTTCTTAATTTTGAGCTGTTTTTTATTCTTATTTTATTTGTCAATTGCCTAATGCCACGTCATAAAATTGGCAAGGTTCTGCACGAGCAACATCTGTCTTTTTTCCCTTATCTAAACAGTAAAACGTTGGATGTTAAAAAAGAAAAGGAAATCGTTGAATTAATTTAAAAAAAAATAAGAAAAATAAAGGCTTCATCTACGTTTAAATTTTTTTTAAAAAAAAAGAAAAATAAAATTAACTTGCATTCCAAGTTTTTGCGTGAGTCTATGGTATTTAAAAAAAACACTTTGAGACAAATAAACTAGCTTTAATAAAATCAACTCAAAAATTTATTAATTTAGCTTGTTACTAGGTTTTAAAAAAAATAATTTGAGATTAATTTAGTATTATAATATCAGCTCAATTAAAATTTAATTTAATTTTTTAAAGTTAAATCTTTCAAAACAAAACATGTTAGCCCGAGATAATTTGTTCAATTTATAATTCAGGGTTTTAAACTTTGTAAAAACCTATTTGTTAATGCTTTAGATCAGTTTATTAACTAATTAGCAAATTATGGTATTATCATAACCTTAATTAAGTTATTATCAATGCTATTAACTATAATGAGCATGATAAAGAAATTTATTTAAATACATTAGATCAATCATCGCCAACAGTCAGTGTTCATAAACTACTCGACACCTAGCAAAAATAAATTCAATGTTACAATGTTAATTTATATGGTATAGATGAAGTTGTTTAGCAGAAAGATTACAAGATTGATTAGAAAAATGAAGATTAATTTTAAATTAATACTAAAATAAACAGATTGATCAGCAAAATGAGAGCAAGATCTAACAAAGACTCCTGTGATGATGATTGGTTTGTCAGTCAAGGAGTACTCTTTTCTTTCAACATGGTATACAGACAATTAACTGCCAATTTAAGGAAAAATATGATTTTGGTACTGCCCAGTGTCCTGGCAGCAGGTATATTGCTAGCCTGTCACTTTTCAGGATTTTAAGATTCTGTTCAGCTCAGGACCACGGCGTGCAGTTGCAGATGGGATTGTATTAATTTGATTTCAAGGTTAAAATTGTGTAATTACAGCGGGTCTCCTTAAGGCTTTCTTTGTTTTCAGTAGCTGCCATCTATTCCATTTATAGATTTAAAAATATTTACTTAATTAGCATATTAATTATAATTTTAAATGAATTTTATCAAAACATCCTAGTCAAGAAAAAAATTATAATTTATAGCTTTTCTTAAATTAAATTATTTTTTAAAACCTTTAATCTTCTTGGTTAGATTAAGGTTTTGGGAAGCTAGTGAATTAATTAGAGGATGGATGGTTTTTTAACTGGATTGGATGGACGATTTTTATATAATCACAAGAAGTTTGGTGCCATGTCATTCTATAACTTGTTATTTTATTTGAAAATCTGACAATGAACTGTTTAAAATATTATCCA
>Ga0325411_1003159_pt1 | contig 18540 bp, 4 predicted proteins | sample PopdelMetagenome_13_FD_206181 | JGI IMG/M metagenome (GOLD analysis project Ga0325411, IMG submission 206181) | Populus deltoides microbial communities from Bellville, Georgia, United States - Xylem-PdIQD-R4 | ecosystem: Host-associated > Plants > Phyllosphere > Stem > Wood/Secondary xylem...
ACTTGACTTTCATGGAATCCCACAATTGCTTGGCAGTCTCCTTCTGAGTGATGGTTTTTAATATGCTCTTATCTATGGATTGAAATAGATAATTCTTTGCTTTGAGATCCTTGAGTCTTGCGTCGTCGATTGTTTTTTGTTGTGCTGCGTCTATGACTTCATTTCCCGTTGGTTCTTCGAAACCAGATTGAATAACGCTCCAATATTCCTTAGAACGCAGGAGATTTTCCATGATCAAGCTCCAGTGATCATAGTCTCCGTCGAATTTTGGAACACATGGTGTTGTGAAGCTTCCTGAATCATTTGCCATTTTCTGTTTTGTGTTTTTCCTCTCAAACACTCAAATTGTATGTTTCTTTTATCAGGTCCGTGTCTGCTCTGATACCAAATAAAGGAAACTGATACTTCTGATTATTGAACAATGCAAAGATAGCTGTGGCTTTTATAAAGCCTTACAAAACAGAAAAATCGAAATACAAGGGAAAACAAATCAAAACAGAATTGAACTGATCACCTCCTACAAACTAGCTTACTTGACAGGTTAAGCAACAATTCCTGCCTATTATTCAGTTATTATGTTGTAGACCAAATCAATAACGACCAAGTCAATAATTCTAACAATAGGAGGCTTACATGATCGTTAACTTTATAGGCTCGAGAGATTAGTTAAGATACGCCTAAACTTTCCTATACATCTACGGTTACTAAAAAGAAAAAAACCATAAGAAATTGAATAAATGGACCTTTTCTTGTTCATTCAAAGGTTTTTCATAACAATATTAGAGCCATTTTCTTTTTCACTTCCTTGAATCTCAAGTATGATATAGAAAAGAAGAAGAAGAAGAAGAAGAAGAAGAAGAAGAAGGCATGTCGATAGATAACATTCTTCTATATATTAGATATGTATATACCACGGGAATGGAAAACGTTTAACCCGAGCACTACAACTCACAAGGACTCAAGTTTTGGCTCTCAACAACTTGACAAATGTTTTCGTTAGTCAATCCGAATCATTAAAGGGATTGTTTGAGTAAATTTATCAACTACAAGTTATAAGTACAGACTCCAGAGTCGATCACATCTTTCCTCCGATGAGGACTAGGGCAAAAAAACACGCCGAGTGAAGAAAGGGGTGGAGCAGGAAGCAAACAAAGCCCACCCATTAAAATGAAATAAATTAACACGGGTGACATCTAACTCATCAGAGATTCAGGGGGCCCTACTTGGAAATCCCCTCTCTATCTAAAAAGCCAGTGCCCTATCAGACGGCTCTAGTTTTCTGATCAAGTTCACATGAATTTTGACGATAACATTTATATAAATAATAGTTATATTACCTGTGAAATGTTGCAGGTCAATTTTTTTACATAAAAAATATAAAAAAAAAATTAAGATTTAAAAGTGTTAGGTTTTTTTTGTAAAGCTATACCTAAGAGTCTTGAGTTTGGCTGCAATGTCTAACATAAAAATAATATTTATAATATTAATAATAACATTAAACTTGCATGATCTAAGTTTAAGTAGATTTGGCTGCAAAACCAGATCCAATAGCCTTGGATATGGGTCTGACTGTAAGGTTGTGTCATAAAAGTATGATAATTAAATAGATTAATTAAAAAAAATTAATAGAAAGAAAAAAAACTAATGAAGAAAAAGAAAAAAAGAAAAATTAATTGGGTTACCCCTTCAAAGCAGGTTAATTTGTCAAACCCTGGATTCATGTCGTGAAAGTTTGATAACTAAACAAAAACAAATTGATGGGTTACCTAGAATTAATTGGCTAGTCCATCAAACCCGAAATTCGTGTCATGGAAGTTTGATAACTAAATAGAAAAAAAAATTAAACATTAACAAACTAAATTAAACAAAAAAATTTAATTAAAATGGAAAAAAACTAAGACAAACAAAAAGAAAAAAAGAAAAAAAAATTCTCTAATTAGCCAAACCTAAGATAACTAAATAGAAAAAAAGGCATCAACTAAAAACTAAATAGAAAAAAATTTCATATTAATGAACTAAATTAAATAAAAAAATATTAATTCAAAAGAAAAAATAACATAAAAAACTTATTAGAAGAAAAAAACTAATGAAGAAAAAGAAAAAAATTTAAATTAATTGGGTTAACCTATCAAACCTAAGATTCGTGTCATGAAAGTTTGACAATTAAATACAAAAATATTTAATATTAACAAACTAAATAAAAAAATTAATTAAAAAAATGCATCAACCTTTTCACCGTGGATTGCACTGTGCAGTCCACGGTGAAAGGCATAAAAAGAAAGAAAAAAAGCAAAAAAAAATAATAAAGGCATCAGTTTTTTCACTGTGGACTGCATACGATATTAAAAGATGAAATCGGAAGAAAAAAACTAATGAGGAAAAAATATCTGAATCAGCTGGGTTAACCCGCCAAATCAGGTTAACTCATCAAGCTTGGGATATGTGTCATGAAAATGTGATAACTAAATAGAAAAAAGATTTAATATTAATGAACTAAATTAAAAAAATAATTAAAAAGGAAAAAGTAAAGAGAAAAAAACCTACAGGAAAGAAAAAAAAACTAATGAAGAAAGAGAAAAAAATCTAAATCAACAGGGTTAAACTATTAAACTTGGGATCCGTGTCCTGAAAGCCTGATAATTAAACAGAAAAAATTTAATATTAAAAAACTATAGAAAAAAATAAACTAAAGGCAACTATGGATTGCACCGTGCAATACACAATAAAAGGCTTAAAAAAAAAACAAAGGCATACGCCATGGGTTAATTTTTTTTCTTGCATAAAAAAATCAAAAAATGCTAAGATCTAAGAGTGTTAGGTCTTTCTGCAAAGATATACCCAAAATTAATTAAATAGAAAAAAAATTCCGGGTTAACTCGTCAAACCAGATTAACCCATAAAACCTGGGATTTGTGTCATGAAAGTTTGATAACTAAATAAAAAAAATATTAACAAGCTAAATTAAACAAAAAAAAATTTATTAAAAAAATAAAACGAAAAAAAAATCAACGCTTCATTTACTTTTTAGTATATAATATAATATAATAATTATAATTATAATAATATAATATATTAATAATGGGGAAAGTGTATATATTAATAAGTGAAAGGCGTGGGGATAGTTTCTAGTATTACTTAATATGTAGCTTGTGTAAAGATGCAGATTAGTGGTTGTTTGCCAATGTAGCCCACAATTCTGTTTTTAATATGTTTTTTTAGTTTAGAATTGAATTAAAATAATATTTTATTATTATTTTTTAAGAATTTATTTTTGATATTAGTAATTTAAGAATATTAAAAAAATAATTTTCATAAAAAGAATTCAAATTTTAAACACAAATGATGTTTTTCAATGGTTTCATGCATTTATAATAAAAAGGTGTCTCTTTACCTTGTTTATACCATTATGGAAGATTCATGAAAGTTCTATTTTTCACAATCGTTTGAGAATAACATAGCGGAGGAGGGAGGAGGAGCCGAGGAGGGGGAGTTTACTCCTCATCCCTCCAGCAACTATACTGCTTACATCGTTTTTATGACGTGGAATGCACTATCCCACGCGGTCCGCATCAAGTGGGGAGCCAATCCCATTACATCATCAGAGCATGGTAGGCTATCAAGATAGGGATTTTCTAGATCAGACGGCCACGATTAGATTCTTTACTTGGTCGGGCAGGATTTTGGAACGGAAATGGAAAAGATTGGCACGCGCATTTTTGAGGGCCCACCGAAGCCCACAAATGCCTCCACCGCCCACTTCTTTTGCGGGGTCAACATCGTGGGACACGTGTCGTTAGCAAATGGAGCTTGTTTTGGTGGGTCCTTATCATCAAAGATACCCAACATCTGACGGCTTCAATTCGCCGCCATTCACTCTTGAGTTGAGGCTTCGACATGGTTTAGTACTTGAGTTGTTTGTACGTGTGAGAGAGTCAAATCAAAGAGCCAGATACAAATACACAATACAGTGCACCAATGCATCCTTTTGCTTTGCACTCCAATAATTCTCATAAATTACGAGTGTCTTTGTTTTTATGGTTAAAAGGTATTTAAAATATATTTTTTAATTTTTTAATTATTTTAATGTATTGGTATCAAAAATAAAATTTTAAAAATAAAAAATTATTATTTTGATATATTTATAAATAAAAACACTTTAAAAAACAATCGTTACAGCAATCTTAAATACTATCCAAGTTCAGATAAATATCAATATGTTTATTAAAAACAATTCTTATATTTGTTTTATATTCAACAACAGCTACAACAATTCTAAACACTACCCAAGCTTAAATAAATATCAATATATTTGTAAGAAAGAAAACTTTCTTATATTTATTTTTAGATTCAGAAATAAAATAATAAAAAAGAAATAAATTCACTTATCATCTAATTAAATTAGCAATTAAGAAATATATTGATATTATCACTTATATTCGGAGATGTGCAAGTTTAATTTTTGTTATGAATGCCCAATTTATTTGATTAATGAAATCATTTGGCATTCTTTGAAAAGAAGAAGAAGAAAAGATTCGATGCAATAGTGGAAAATTAAGAATACGAATGATTCAAATACTATTTATAGTTGTTTTTTAAAATATATTTAAAAATAAAAATATATTAAAATAATATATTTTTATTTTTAAAAATTATTTTTAATACCAGAAAAATAAAACAATAAAAAATAAATGCAAAATAATTCAAAAAAAACAATTTAACATAAAAAACAAACGCTACTTCCTTTATAATTACAATTCCATTTCAATTGGCTACAGTGAGTAATTTTAATAACACACCAAAATAAGACAATGCGAACCTTTTGATGTGAAGTGTATGGAAATAAATTTAAGCACGTTTTGTTTTTCGATGAATGCAATAATTAATTATTAAGAAAAAAGCAATTAGCAGGAGCAGGTGCCCATGCTGCTGTCAAGCTTAGAAACGTAAGAAAAAAGCCGTAAAATATATATATGAACGCTTGAATGATGATAATGATAATGATTTGATCGAAATCCTTTGTTCTATCAAACTAATCCATGTTCTGAAGGCAGAGGAATTCGGAGGCGACCACTGAATCGGATTATCTTGGTTCTCAAGGGAAAAAGAAGTTAATATTTATAACTTGCACACCACAACACTGAGGAGTGAGGACAGTCTCCTGGGTTGCTAACGGGGATGATGCTGCCTGCGCTTTTTTAAGCTTGAAGACACATTATCACTGAAACGTTCAAGCGCCGTTAGATGTTCACCATGTGGGCATGTTAAGAATATGATTAGGTATTGTTGAGGATATCACAGCGAAGAGATCCCCACGCATGGCCCTCACGGTTGGTAGATGGGGGCGGTCATGATTACTAGTAGAAGAAAATCGAGCCAAATCAATCGTATTTCAAGCTTAATGATGTGATTGAAAGCACAAGACACACATTTCCTGTCTTAAGTGACAAGTTATAGAACAACTTTGGCATGTGAATGGTCAAGGTTTGTATTTTATTTTAAAATGTTTTTTTTTTAATTTTTTTAAATAATCTTGTTGCTTTCCGGTAAAAATCAAGTTCAATATATAATTCTTCTCAGAATTTATAATAAGGGAAAATAATAAGTTAAATAAGGTTCGGTTTTTCCAATTTTAATGTACATGATTGATGATGCATGGTGGATTCTAGAGGTGGGCTGGGCGTTAAGGTTTTAGGAAATGTGATGCATACTTCAAGTAGGATTCTGTCAATTATGTATATCATAATTATGTTTCTTGCACAACGCAAACTGCTAAGTAGACGTCCTTCTAATTCTTTTGACTTGTAAGCCTGAATAAACCTGCGCCATAAACTACATTCTCCACTTAATTTGTCTGGTGAAGAATTTCTCCATCTATACTATTTAAGAATAAATAATTTTTTTTTTGATTTATTTAGAATATTGAATTATTTTTTCATCACGTAAATATCTTTATATAGTTCATATTATAGTTAATATCTATCATTTTTTTTAATTAAGATAACATGTAAAAAAAATCAAAACATAACATTCTTTACATAAAATGACTTAGTGATCTTAAGTGTAAGAATCACTTACATAACCTTCATGTGAACCTTTCCATAAACATAGGTGATCTCTTCATATAAAATTTTCATGCGGGTCATTTAGTGTACATGTCTTATGACAAGCACTTACATATTAATTTCATATATCCCTTATATCTTAACTTATAAGAAATATGTTATACCTAATATGCTTTTTTTTTTTTATATATATTTTATTACTAACAAATTGATTTGATAATAAAAAAAATCATTGTAAAAATACAAAAGTGTCACTTGACACTAGTTTTGTTTTTTTTAATCTTAATAATATTTTAGTCGTTTCATTATACATTTGAAATTAAAAAAAACTTATTTATTCCCTATCAATTTAATAATAATTAATAAACGTTATAAAAATATTTAAATATCTCCAATGACATTTTATTGGATGCGAAAACAAAACTATAAAATCATTGTTCCAATTACCAATAATTTCACCCACAACCTATAATAAAATTCCTTCATGTTTTAGCTTTTTGTTAATATGCAAGGAAAAGAAAAAATTTCCCAACGATAATGGATAGCAATTACTTTTTGTGAAAATGAAAAGGTATATTGATATACCTTTTGTACCGGTTGCTGTACTTTGTAATCAAGCTTTTTCTTGACTGTCCAGAGATCATGTTGAGATTAATTAAGCATGAATACCTACCTGGCTTGTGATCATGATCCTGGAAGGTAAAGCTTCAAGGCTGCGATGAACACATGTGCACAAGTGCCTGGCTTGTGACTTGTTAAGAAATGTTATCCTGAAATGTTCATTTTCAATTAATTTCCTGAATAATATCAATTTTCGGGAAGATGGATTCAGCAAACAGATACTGATTCTAATCTGTTATTTAGAAAATTATTTTCAAAATCAGTATATCAAAACTATCTAAAAATATAAAAATTAATCTTAAAAAAATAAAAAAATTTATAAATCGCAGAAACAAGCAGCAGTACCTCCACTGGCTTTTACCAAACATCTAAAAGGATGGCAATCGTAAAGGTGCTTTCGAGGGGGTTGTAAAAATGTTTGTGTGGTGCAGTGTAGTCACTTTTCAAGCAATTAGATGGGTTAAAGAGGCCTTTCCGCTGCCTTCCAGTTTCATTTTGAATTTGAACAATTCGAGTACGGCTATAATAATTATTTTTTTTTAATTAGAGTTAGACATATATACAGATTCTTTTAATCATCACTAGCATACATTTTTTTAAATATCGGAGAGATAAAATAGGAAAAACAAAGACGTGGAGTTTTTCTTTTCTTTTCAAATTAGTACAATGAGAAAAAGAATATTCCCTAAATTAACTTACTTTAAAAAATAATTCTTAGATTAGCACAATTTTACTATTTGTATAGATGAAACATGCGCAATTTGAGGCACAACTCACATGGACAAAAATAAATAAATTCCTTTCTTGTTTTTCCTCGCTCATTTCTTCATTTAGTACCTCAGTTTTTTTTGAACTAAAATTAACCAATCTAGAGGGATCAAATGTAAGAAGAAAGAAGAAAGGGTTGGCATAATAATCAAAATAGAAGAGATGAAAAAAAAAAAGAGTCGAGAACACATGCAACTCCAATGACAACATATCTAATATTATTAAAAAGATCTCAACGAGATAAATTCACAGAATTTAAGAAATGTCACTCCTAGAGCTTAAATAATGGAGTAATACACACTGCCTAAAAAATGATGGAATACTCACTTACTAGCGAGTGTAACACACAAGCCAACAAACTAATTTTTTTTATGTTTGATGTGTGTACCGCATGTGCAGGCATAAAAAAATGTCAAGTCATGTATGTGCAGTCTGTTCAAGTGACTAAGCTATGTTAGTTTGAAATTTTTTTGTCCATCTATGCTAGTTTGTAAAATATTTTTTTTTCTATTGTGCTAGTTTGAAAAAAAAAATGCAATCTGATTTATATTATTTTATTACTAAACTAATTATTAGTTTATATACCTAGTGAATACATTTGCTCTTAATGTTAGATATATTGATGTATTTGTATCTCCAATCTATTTTCTTTTTTTGCTTTAGATGTATAACTATTTTATATATCAACTTCAATTCTTTCATGTTAAAATTTGTATAAAAAAACAACTATTAGCAAATTATTTCTCATCAATTAATTTATAGAATAATAAATTGTAAACCTCAATCTTATTTCATCAACATATGTTGTAACTATATAAACCTTGAATAAATCTATCTTTATGATATCAATAAACTTGTAATTAAAAGGATAAACATAGCCAAAACCAACAATTTATTTTTGTTAACAAGCATCTTCAATGTTCTCTTTACACTTAACTTCTAACATATCAATAAGAACACTATTGATGACATCATTATTGCAATTACTGTTATTATTTATTCGATCATTATTAACATAATCATCATCAAGATAAATATCATAAATTAGTGGAGAATACCAATTTACATTTATTTCATCATAAACAGGATGACTAAATCTCAACAACACCTATCTCATTCAAGAAGCTACTTTCTCTTCTCATACTTTTGAAATAAATTCTCAAAATTAGCTATGAATTTGTGAGAATACTATCTTTTTTCGGTATTTTTGGTTGAAATTAAGTTCTTAATGATAGTTTTTTAAGTTGCTGAAAAGAAAAAACAAATAAAATATAACATATTAATTGAAGAATTAACCATTATGACATATGAACACCAGTTTAAGAGATTGTTTGTTGCAGTGATTAAATTATCGATTTGCTATTTTTTAAAGAATTTTTTTTTGTTTTAAATTTTTTTAGGGTTTTTGATATGTGTTATTTTTAAAAAAATTAAAAATATATATTATTTTAATAAATTTACAAGAAAAAACATTTTAAAAAATATATTTACCAATATACCAAACACACCTTAAATACTGTTTTGTGATGATGATTATGCCACATGGCTGGCTGTTTTCATTGATACTGAGCATTCATTTAATTTCCTTGGCGCATATCGTGGCCGCACAGCACAGTCTACGCTAACGAGCAATTTCGTGTCTAAGTTGCGAGTCGTCGTCACCGAATCACTCGGGGCTCCAATAGTCATAGCCTACTACCAGACTACTACTGAATACTAATAAAAAAAAAGGAATTCAAACTCAAATAATTGCGGATCTTGAGTCATTTAATTAGATGCACAATAATCATCTGCACACTGAAGATGGATTTATTAGAGTATGATAGCGTCAATTTTTGTGACCGTTAAAACCTTGCGATGAACATTTACAAGTATGAAGCTTGCCCTTATTTTCATTTCTAACAGAGCTAATTTTACCTGAAAATATTTCCCCAAATTAAAACACTAATAAAAATTGTTAACTATTACAGCTACAAGTTTAATCTATCATCAATTGTCTATTCAGTAATTAACTTCTTGGAGTTCTTAACTCAGATTTTCACCATTATAATATAACAGGCCGGCCGAGAGGGATATTTTAATTATGCAGTCCTAAACACTTTATTCCCGAAAATGAGGTTTTAACTAGTGGGTTTTTGTAACATTATATATATATATATATATTTGTTATTTTTTAAAAGAACTGCAATGGTATAAAATCCATATAAAAATGGATGTTCTTCGATACATACCCAATTAAGTCGAAGGAAGAAAAACATGCAATGCAATAAAATCCATACAAAGTTGACTGAACTCAGCTAGCTGACCCAAAAACCCGAGTTTCTCTAGTTCCACTGAGCAACAAAGAGAGTCTGCATGCGTGGATTACCCGCCCATGTGTTTCATAATATTATATCCACATATATATGTTATGTAAATTGTTCGTATTTGCAAAGACAAATATTCCCCTCTTAGAATATGAAAAGAAATAAAATGGTAATGTAGATATATATATTACGATGTCTTTTAGTGGACAGGCCCCATCACATTTCACATTTCACACTTCACACAAACACCCCCTCTCTTTCTTAATTATACGTACGCACACAACCGATAAAGCAAGAAGCTACAAAGGATTTTCACACAAAAACCATTCCAAACTTCCATCTTCCTTCTCTTAAAACCAGTTTCAAGAAAAGGGCGTCTTTTTTTTTCCTTCTTTCTTTGAAGCTCTAGCTAGCTGGCTATCTCCCAACACCCTCGTCTTCAAATTTCATCCATGGATACTGCTCAGTGGCCACAGGTATCTGGATAGATCTATATATGATCATTTCACTTTGGCTGTTTTCTTTATCTCTTTGAGACTTTTGGACATGAGTCGTATGGTTTTGCTTGCTTGTTGGCTTTTCCTTTTGCAAAAGAGTGATGGTGTGTGTGTTCCCATGGCTAGCAAGTGCAAGTCCCCACTCTTTTGGATTTAGTTCTTAGCACTTCTTTAATTCTTTCACCATATGTTGCCACTCTGTCTAGCTTTCTCTTTTGCTTATGTGATTAAAGAAAAAAAGAACGAGTGCAATATTTTTTTGCCTTTATCATGTACCTGGTATAATGCTGAAAAGTGTACAGTTGCTAAATTGTTTTGTTTGTTTGTTTGTCTGTCTTCAGTTCTTTGATCTTCAAGTAATGGTGTTTCTTTTCTTGTTACTTTGCTTTTTAGGAGATAGTGGTGAAACCAATAGAAGAGATAGTTGTAAATACATGCTCGAAGCCTCCTGCTTTGGAGAGGAAGGTAAGGCCTCAAAAGGAACAGGCCCTCAACTGTCCGAGGTGCAATTCAACTAACACCAAGTTCTGTTACTATAACAACTACAGTCTTACACAACCTAGGTACTTTTGTAAGACTTGTAGAAGGTATTGGACGGAAGGTGGTTCTCTAAGGAGCATTCCTGTTGGTGGAGGTTCAAGAAAGAACAAGAGATCATCAGCTTCTTCTTCATCTTCTTCAAAGAAACTTCCTGATCTGATATCACCACCAACTTTGTCACAAACCTCTACTGAGAACCATAAGATCCATGAAGGCCAAGATCTAAACCTAGCTTTCCCATCCACTCAAGGTATTAGAAGTTTCTCTGAATTGATCCAATTTCCGAGCATTAATGAAAACAACAACAAGACCCAAATATCTTCCTCTACTTCGGCATCCACTAACACATCCCAACTTTCAGCTTTAGAGCTGTTAACTGGAATCTCTTCAAGGGGCTTGAATTCTTTTCCCATGCCAGTTCATCAAGATCCAAGCACACTTTACACATCTGGTTTTCCTCTTCAAGATTTCAAACCAACCTTGAGTTTCTCTCTGGATGGGCTTGGAAGTGGTTATGGAGATCTCCAAGGGGTTCATGAAACTAATGGAAGACTTTTGTTTCCATTTGAAGATTTAAAGCAACAAGTTTCAAGCACAGCTGATATTGAGCAAAATAAAGAGCATGGTGATTCCACAGGATATTGGACTGGGATGTTAGGTGGAGGATCATGGTAAATTAGATGAAGAAAATGATTTGGGGTTTTTTTTTTTTGGATTTTTTTTAACTTTATTATAAGTTCTTAAGGTGGGTGACTTGGTTTGCATTTCTTCCTTACTAACAGATAGGATACATGGCTGTCTTACTCTCTCTACTGGCTCTTTTTTTTTTTTTACTTTCAATCGTCTTCTTTACTCTTTAAACTTGTGGGAACTTGAAGCTCATTTTAGGCTGGCTTCATTAAGGGTCAAGAACTGGTGGGATACTGTGAAAAGATAGAAGAAAAGATCAAGCTAAGCTAGCTTAGCCCAGAATTTTTTACAGGGTAACAAGTAGAAGAGGGCACTGTGCCCTTTTACTTCATGTTATGTCTTCTATCATTTAAAGGAAGAGCTAGCAAAAAGGCCACCCTCTATATATATATATCCTTGTGTGTCATTGATAGGCAACAAAAAATAATGTATAATGTGAGAAATTGTCTGGAGTTTTATGGATTAAAGGCTTTGTTCATTACTTTCTTTCATTTAGCAGGAATATTTTTGTTAATATTCTTATAATTAAAACCTCAGTTGGATTACAATGGCGGCTCTCAACTTTCTACTTCCATGTCTCTCCATCTCTTTCAATACATTTGCAAGCAGGTTTTGAGTTAATGGTCTCATCAAGACTGAGATTCTGAGAGGACATTAAGCATTACTTCAGGAAGAAAAGTTGGAGTTAATACAAGATCGAGCCAGGTAGGAATTCTTATCCTTCCAATTCTAATTGCAATGAATAACTCTTCCATACGTATTTTATTTAGAAATAAAAAAATATTAATTTAAAATAAAAAAATATTTTTTTTAAATAAAATACTTATGAAATACAACATCAAATATACTCTAAACATGAATGAACTGAGAAGCTTACTGCTGAGAATTCTCTATATCCAAACAGTTTTTTCTTTTTTTAAGACTCTCACACACTTCTACAGCTGCCTCGTTGCTTCCATGCTACCTCTCTCTCTCTCTCTCTCTCTCCCCCTCTCTATCTACTTGATAGACTGAGAAAGATCTGACAAACCCTCATTTCTATAGTCAGGTTGTTGGGACCCGCAAACATTCTCCTAGGCAAGTGTGCAAGAGAATAATACATCCCACTAAAAAAAGTGTGATGATCCATCTAGATCTAGTCCCTTTTATTTATAAATTAGTTTATGTTTGTTTCTTTGCTGTAAGGCACTTAGTGTGCATAATAACTTGGCAAAATGGTAGATGCACCACCCTCTAGTACGGGGGATGTTTTTCCAGCCAAATTTAGGTAGTGCTCTGTAACGTGGCTCAACTGTTGAGCAACATTTTTAATTTTTATATGTTTTTTTAATTATTTTGATATATTAATGTTAAAAATATATTTTTAAAAAATAAATGTTATTATAATATTTTAGAGGTGTAGTTTACTGCAACATGACCTTTGAACCCTATCTTTGCGCTATCTTTTTTTTTTTTTTTTTTCTATGGGCTATTTGACAACTCTGGCAGCTATTTGGTTCAACCTGAGAAAACCATTTTCCTTTAATACCAGGAATAGGTAAGGTTAGTTGGGTAGCTTTTGTTTTTAGATTTATTTTAATAGTATATTTTATTTGAAAAAAGATTGAATGGATATTATATTTTAGTATTTTCTATGATTTTGACGTTTTAATATCAAGAGTTAAAAAAAAGATTTAAAAAAATTATTTTAATATATTTTTAAAATAAAAAATATTTTTAAAAAACATTTTCCATCGCAGTTTCAAATACACAAAACATTGAGATGTTTCTTGGAAAGGCAGCTGTTTTTTTTTATTTTTTAAATGGTTAAATGGGGATGGGAAAATAAAGGCAACGCTAAATTTTGAATCACCTGGCCAGATTTTGAAGAACTCGGATTTGCCCTTTCTATTTTTCCTTATTCCAAGCAATAAGTCATTTATTATTGTGCCAGAATCAAAATCCTTCTACCATCTTGTTTTCATACACGATTATCTTGGGACGTCGTGTATATGTTGTTGAGCCCAGAAATCTTTCTGGTGAAATGTTTTTGAACAGGTCTTTTCTTACATTAGTTGTTTTCATGGAAGAAGGCAGCAAGTAGCATAAGAGTTTATCTCATAATCAATCACCCAGACATGTATATAGCTAAAACATTTCATCGACATTTTGATTTCTGCCCATAATGAATAGATTGCTTTCTCTACAAGGCGTTAGTTGTAAAACTACGAGACGGATCGAGTCAATATCAAATTTCAAGGAATTCGACCCTTGTTGTACCCACTAGTTTGAAACTTTCCTTGTCTTTTCCATGCACTTCATATTTAAAGAGAGAATGTTGCAGATAATAACGCACCATTCGGCAAAAATTTAAGAAAGGGAGAGGGAAGTCATGAACGTTGCTCGATTTAAATGCACCAACTACTCTGTACCATGTCTTGAGTGCCAAAAACACCACTAATAAACGAGGTTTTCAAGTGCAAAGTGGCTCTAATTTCCAAGCTAAATTAGACAGTCATTGCCGATCATGGCATTCTTCTTTTGGCAGTGGCAGTTAAGCTCACCTCATGTCCTCAAGGCCACATTACTTCATCTCATCAATTTTATCAGGTGTTGGCATGTGGGTTGTCATGAGAGTGGGTCTGAGTGGTTAGTGCCAGATTTATGACTCAAACGAGCAGGGCATTCTTCACCGGCTATAACAGAGAGGATGGCATTTGGGGGCGCTGCCATCAACAATACTCCAATACCTGCTCGGGCCCCTTAAGTCTTCCCTAATGATGAATAATCAGCGACTTGCTCATCTTTACCAGGGCACGAGATATGGTTGCCAAGTCTTTGCCTCTTCAATCAGTGGCAAAGATTTTGCAGCTTGATGCTCAGACTTGTTTAATTTAAACCATTAATTTTCGAGGATTCACTCTGAATATGGGCAGCTGTGCTCATCAAGCTCCCTAGATCTGCATGGAGTGTAATTATTACCTTCTTATATTGAGCAAAAAATATTCAGGCCAGGATCAAGAGTTGATTAGCTGCGAGTCTGTGACCAGTTAAGAATGTTCAAAGGAAAAAAAAACAGTGATCAGTTAAGCTTGCAACCCAGACACACAGATCCAAGATCAAAGCTCAGCTTCACTTTCACCCCTCTTGGGCGGTATTTATTAAATGGCTTGAGTGAGCAACCATACAGGGGGAAACGGAAACAGTATTATGAAGATTTTCTATCTTCTATCAAGCATACATAAAACGCATCAAAAAGAAGAAGAAAAACTCCACCAAGATAAGCTGGCACAAGAGGATACTATTCTTCCAGCATGTGACCTAGTGATGTATACATATTCACTCCATTAAAATAGAAAAAGAAATAATAACCCTTCCAGTTTCAGTATCTGTACAGGGATATTACAGTTACATTGGAATGCAAAAAAGGTCAATCCTAATGCCTAGAGCAAACCAAGCATGAATTCTTCGCAAGTTCAATGATCAGCATTGATTCCAAATATGCGAACCTTGTGCATGTGTGGGAACTTAGCAACAACCAGCACAAATACAGCCAATGTGTTGAAGAAGAGCATTGGGTTTTGATAGTCTGTTGTATGCGAGGCTATCAAATACCTGCCAAAAGAAATATAGACTAAGCAAAAGACAATTATCTGGGAAAGAGAAACCTTGAGTGTTCAAGTTGGCAATGGTTAATTTTCACCTGCAGTCAGTTTATGTTCACCATGTTAATTGCATGTGTGCTACCATACATCATGATATTAAACAAAGAAACAAAATTTTAACAATATTCACAATTCCATCTTTGGAACTATGGAAACAGACAAAAATTCATATGAATTAGACTTTTCTTAGAAGAAGTGATCCTTTTTCAAAAGCCTAAAAAGGGACCAGCTAATCATGAGAAAGCAAAGAACTGTCTAGTGACAAGGATACTACACCATCTTTTGTAGCATATCATGCCTTAGGAGACGTTTCCAAGTAAATCAAGTCAAATTGCCAAAGAAAGACCAGTGATTCAGAAGGCAAGAATCCAACTCAATTTAAAAAGACTTCAGTTCAACTCGAGTAGAGGCTTATGCGGTTGAAGCTGTCCCGTACTTATCAAGTAAAAGAACAACACTGTTTTTCCAACAATATGAATTGCCCTCCTGCTTATATACCACCTACATGCATAACACAAAACAAAACTGTGGTTCTGGAAGAAACCTCATCCTCCCCCTCCCCAAAAAGATACACCAGAAGAGAGAGGAAGTGAAAGAAGAATTACAGGCTCGGTTGCAAAGAAAAGGCTTTTGTAAGGGCACACATCTTCATTTTTTAAGTGTTTGCATTCGTTGCATTGCTTGATCAAATCTAGATCATAGTCTAGCCCAAACTACCCAAAGCAGGAGGAATAGAATAAACAAAATGGAAAGACCAACCTCTGGTTCTCATGCCTGGGTGGTATTACCCAAGAAAAGAGTCTCCTTATGTCCTAAAGCTATCGGGACAAATTTCCAGAAATCAATGAATGGTGACATGAAAAACAGATCCCAATATCCATAATCTAATACACATTAACTTAACATAAACATAAACTACAAAACAATTACAAACTGACTGCCCAATAATTTCAACTACTCAACAGGATAATAAACAAATCCCTTACCATAACTCACCAATCATGAGGCGTCTGTACAGAGATGTTAACAGAAAACAAGAATGTTCCATGTTTTTCAGTTATATGTCCAACCAGAATGCTTATATGTTGAAGAACAAAGTACTTACAGCACTACAGGTACAACTGTCAGAAACTTCCTGTTGCGTGTGAGTTGCTTGCCATTTTCTATTTGCTCCCACCAAGTCAATCCATTGTAGATACCCTGGTCGTCAGCAAAAGGTGTTCCCTTCTTCCAGTGAAAAAAGTGATATGTAACCTGAAGCAGGAAGAGAAGTTATTAGCAAGATACATAAATACATGAAAAAATTAAACTCAAGGAGACTAAAGAATGAAAAGGGAAGATAGTGGAAAATCTATTTTTTCTCCATCTAACTGGTTTCAGCAGCACAAACTATTTAAAAGGCAAAGCCAAATATCTGAAGTAGCATGAAACAAAAGCAAAATTTACACCATAGCTCAAGTCTTGGCTGATAACAGTGTTGAAAGAACAGTGTAAAATGCACAGAACGGCATTTGTGTAAAAGACTGTAGAAACATATTATTTTACCTCTCTGCATCTTTTGATTTGGGCAGAAAAGAACAAAAAAGAGATCCATTAGGAGAGGGACAAAGTAATGGTAGACAACTGCTAATCACTGGGTTGGTTATTTAGATCCCCAGCTGATTAGCATTCATCAGCTACAAGAAGCGCACACAAATCCTCCCACGGAATGATCAGGTCAAGTGATCCATGCATACCACCAATGCTATAACAAGAACATAACATCTTTCTAAGCCTTTTTTTTTTAATTACAATTGAACAAAAGAGATACAAACACAAAATTCACCCCCCCTCTCCCCCAACACACACACACACACCAAACAAAACACACATGTATGCACGTGCAAGTGCAGGGAAATATATTTCATTGCTTGGCCTCAATTACTTTGTCTAAGGTGTGAGATAATGGATATCTTTCAGAACGATTTTTGAGAGTTAAATCAGAAGCTGGTGCAAAGATAAGAGCATAAGATATATAGTTCACGACCTCTAAATTAAAGGAGCCTATTTGATTCTCTAAAAATTCCAACCTTTGGAAAAAGGAATTTGTGCTGATACTTGATAATATGGCACAAAGCGTGCCTTGGTGTTACAACCACCTTCGTCAGTCAAAAACATACAAATTTTGAATCTATCCTTTTGCACTATAATTGTCAGAAACATCTTTAACCAAGTAGCTAAAGATAGTGTTAGCATCATGTGCATCTGGCTTAGCTCTAGTATAATTCATACATTCACAACCTCCACCAAGTTTACAAAGTCATAATTTATTTCCTTTATGTTTGCATTCAGGTTTAGTCTATTAAACTTAAAGCAAATAGAAAATCAAACTTTACTTCAATAGTTTTGAGGCTCTTCTACAAGTCATGATTAAACTATTCCACAACAAACCCTAGCAAGAGATAAATTGTCCTTTATCCCAAACTCCATGATCAGCTTCACCTAGCCCTTTAACCAAATAAATTCTCATAGTCCCAGCACCATAAATGCGCATTCAAATCTTATAGGGAAAAAAACCAAAGAAGAAAAGTTCAAATCCAAAACCATCCAAGTCCAACATAAAACAGATCAAACCCAAAAGAACACAGCAACAGAACTCTTTCAAGTCAATAAAGAATAAATATTTCCATCAAACAAATCAAACCCAATTGAGGAAAGGCATTGTCTATGTAAGAGAACGAATAAGAGAGAGAACTTACAGCAAAATGACAAAGATGGACAATAGTCCAGGCCATCCCAGCAGAACAACCAAAGATGGAAAGAACAAGAAGCAAAGACATGCAAACAATGAGCATATAAGTGGTCCAAACTCCTGGATATGTGAACCACTCCGTGTTCCTATTCACATCTGTCGCTGGCTCAGCTTTCACGTACATTTCTTTGGTCTTCTTTGATGTTGGAAATCGATAGAGAATGAGGTCAATAAAGAGAATTGAGGAAACCCAGAAAAGAAAAGATCAAGAATTGGTGACGAGTAAAAAAAAAATATCAGATTTTGAAGATGGGATTTTCCTCTTGGTTTCAAGATTGTGACCTCGAAGAATTGTAGTTGGGGGGGGGGTTGGTGCGGGTGGGAATGGGCAGGGTTCGAATCAGGGTTCGAATCCCACGGAGTCATCAAAACAGGGGTTAATTGAGGGTGATATGTATGGGGGTGGAGACAGGGAATCAGAGGGTGAGTGGATGATTAAGGAAACATAATTGGTTGTTAAGATTTGGGCCCCTTTGGAATTTGGATTAAGCTTTTGATTAAGCTGACAATCAAGTCAATGATATTCTCCTATAAATTTTCACGTGAAAAGTGGAATCTAAATCCTTGCATATCATAGATGTTGTGACATGTAATAAAAAATTTAAGTAGGTTCAAGATAAG
>Ga0325411_1003160_pt1 | contig 18539 bp, 13 predicted proteins | sample PopdelMetagenome_13_FD_206181 | JGI IMG/M metagenome (GOLD analysis project Ga0325411, IMG submission 206181) | Populus deltoides microbial communities from Bellville, Georgia, United States - Xylem-PdIQD-R4 | ecosystem: Host-associated > Plants > Phyllosphere > Stem > Wood/Secondary xylem...
TTTTATATTTCTTGGAAATTAATAGAATAAAGAAAAGAGAAGCAAGTAGTTGAGGGAATTTGATTAGGAAATAAGCCTTTTGTAGAAAATTAAAAAACAGTAATTAAATTGAGGATGATCAAGTCGAGTCAAGGGATTTTTTTAATTATTTCAAATAGTATCAATATAATAACATTGACCAGAAAACTCCTTGATTATTAAAAAAACAAAATTCGTTTTTCTGTTTATTCTCAGTCATGGTCCGGTTTTTGTTTGCAATTTATTCTTTTAATTAGTTTTATATTCTTTTCCAATTTATTTTGTTTATTTATTTTAAATAGAATATAGAAAAAACAAGTAAGCAAATGGATAAATTTTTAATCAAGAAAAAAAAGGGGTTTTTTTTTAAATAAAAAACTACTAAATTAAGAATAATTAATGCTAGTCAAACTAATTAGTTATTATTCTAAGCGTTTGATTCTTACATGCTGTCATTTGACGTGACATGGGAATATCCACTTGAAGATCTCACTTGATTGAGAGAAAATGACCCTTTATTATTTGGAAGGTAATAAAGATTATTTTTTAAATTATTAAAATAATTTTTGATATTATTAAATTAAAATAATTTAAAAATAAAAAACATATTCTTTTAAAAAAATCAAAAAATTTAAAAACTTTTGTTCAGCAAGCTAGCCAAACACCCCATAATAGTCTCCTCTTCTTTCTTAGTTTTGAAATTGATTTTCAATCCTTCAACAGTTACAATTTTACCAATTAGGAGCCTGGTGATCTCTCTAGAGTCTAGAGGGAAATGCAATTTCCTAACAGTTTCCTTTTGACTTTGTTGGTAGCTTTACCTAATAATAGTTAGAACCCTTCATCTTTATCTTGCCTTTGGCAATTTTACATTGTTTTAAAACTTGTACCAGTCTAAATAATAGATTTTGAACAACTGCTTTGAAATTTAATCAATCTGAGTTAAAAAAAAAAACAATTTGGTTGTTTTTATAATGTCAGTTGACTCGGGTCTATTTGGTCAAAACCGAATAGTTAATCCATGGACTTTTTTTATTTAAAAAAATCAATTTATTTCGTGTTTATTTTGAGAAAAAAGAGTACAAATAAATAATATATGTATAATTGTTCTATACATACACTAGGATATTGACGCGCGCTCCAACAAGTTAATAACAAAGTGTTTATTATTTAGATTAATTTATTTTTTTATATATAAAAATCATCATGCGCTGTAACATGACAAATTGCATTAACAAATCAAATGAATTGGATTATCCAAAACTTCTGTATTCTTCATAATCTGTTTCCAAGTACAAATCAAATGAATTTTGTTGAAACTTCTAATATGGCTTGAAAATGAATTTCACTTTCATTTTTCTCACGTAAGAAAGTATTTATTATTTAGATTATGAATTTGATTAAAAAGAACGTAAAGGACGGGGGAGAAAATTCTTGAACTACCATGTTCATTTAATTCACATATAGAGGAGGAGGAGGAGGATCAATGAATTGTTTTATATTAAATAAAAGGTTTGAATCAACACAACTATTCATTTAAGCACAAAAAATGGATGAATGTTTGGTGAACAAAATATTGTGGAGTGACCTGCAAAAGTCATTTAGATATTGAATAAATGGATGTGAATGAATTGACTTGTAGAAAGCAACATTTCATTGTTATTTTTTAGGAATTTGAATATATTGGCAAGATTGTCGTTAAATATGTTTTAAAATATTTTTTATTTTAAAAAATATTTAATTAATATTTAAAAAAAAACATCAGCTGCCTCTGCATTAGCCTCGGGTAACCAAGCATGAACCCGTACCATGGGCACTTCGACGGAAAAAGAGGTTACAGAAGCAATCCATAGAAAGATGGAGGAGTCTTACAGTCTCATGTATATACGGTTCTGTAACAGAGATGGGAGAGCAATTCAGGGATTCGCAATTTGTCAATGGATAGAATCTCATTTGTCTTGGTTACAAACAGCCTGACTGGCATATGCAATACCAAAAGCAACTGCAAAGAGAAACCTGGCTTCGATAATTATCAAGTAATTTGAAGGGCCAGAAAAAAACAAGAAGCATACTAGCTGCTACTGGCCACCGAGACGATAGCCTCTTCCTCGAAAAGCCACTCCGTTATTTGAATCAGGCTGCTGTGTTTGAGGGTTTTCTTGTGCTTGCCCAGCAGAGTTATTCCGGGTGCCATTGAGGCGATAGCTCCTTCCACGAAAAGCAGTCCCTGCAGATGGATCACGCTGCACTGGGGCATTTACTTGTGTCCCCTCGCCCCAGAATGCTACCAGTTTGTGACTGTAAACTACATTAAGGACTTCACATTAAAATAATAATAATAATAATTTTAACGTGATTGCCACCGATCAGTACGTACGTATATGTGATTAAACTCAAGTGGATAGAGTACAAAGTGATGAATATTCTTAAAATATTAGACGATCGAGGAAGGAAAAGCGAAGAAGGATACACCCAAATAGGGGTCTTGAAAATGAATTTTCCACCAGAGAGTGGATGAAGCACAGTAAGGAAGTAATAGAGATGTCCAGCAAGCATTCCAAGAATATCAGGCATTAGTGGATTGCCAAAAATCAAATCCAATGCTAGCATTGCCCAGGGTAGATAGAATCCCTGTGTCAAGCAACAAGTATTAACTAGTATATATAAGTTTGTGTTTAGTACTGTTCTGATAGCATTTACTGTTGCAATTTAAAAAAAAAAGTTCAAGAAAAACTATAAATAGTAGATTTTTTTGGATGAAAAGCAGGTTTAAACAATGAGAATCAAACAGCTTTTGAAGTCATGGTGGTCGGAAAAGCTTCTTCAGCCGTACCGCACCGCAATATATATCAAACAACGAAGACATTAAAACAAGATTAGTGATTAATCATGGGATCGATACCTTTAGGGACACCAGACCATATATGCTGACTTGAGCATTTGGAAACTCCCGTCCCCAGATGTAGACTATCATGAAAACCAGAGAAACTCCCATAAATCCAGACCAAAGAAAGGGAACAGCGGCCATCACCTAATTAATATAAATAAAAATTAATCACGATCATATTCTTTTTTTAAAAAAAAATATTGATTATTATGCTGTATCTACTCTCTTTTTCTTATGAAATAATAACGTAGAAGGCAATCCGATTGAAAATTATAAGTGAACAAATTAAGGATTGTATCCTCATACTTCTTACAAAATCATGATTCGTAAAACCAAAATAAAATTAAGTTATTATATTGCTAATTAAGATCGCAAGGATTAAATTATTACAATTTGGAATAAATTACAATAACTCTTTTGAGGTGTTATAAAATTGTAGGAACCGCTCAAAAATTCAGTAGAAATTAATCTTTTATCATAACCAAAATATCCATAATAAATAATTATAAAAAATAGTCAAATTGTTTTTCTTTTTTTTTTAAAAAAAATAGAGATAGAATATTTAAAAGAACCTCGTAGCAAAACTGTTAAAAATTAAATAGTGAAATCACTATTTTTCATGTAATTAAAAAATTCATAAACCATTTTTTTTTATATTCTTTCTCTGATTTTTTTTAAGTTTGTAATTTAACTATATATTTTCTTTAAATAGTAATTAACTAAGGGAATCTTCATGTAAAGGAAGGTTTCTGTAGTATTAATCACAGCACATTTTCTCACATACCAGAAGTGACAGTGCCCCAAAGAAGAACATCCACACAAAATCTGCTGTTCTTTTGTCAAACGGTCCTCTCTCCAGTTGAACACCATATCTTGCTCTGTGCAAGTTAAAGAAATAGAAAGAAAATTAATTTGAAGCACGAATTAAAGGGGAAAAAAAAAAAAACAAAAGACTCGAGACTTTCTTACATAATTATAAGCCGAAATGCAAAGGGAAATGAAAATGGCCCCAGAAAGAAAAAATTAGTAATTAGCCTCCAAACCTGCAATAATCACAAGGAAATAATATAATTGACTAAGACATTATTAATTAGCTAAGCTTCCAGGCATCGATTAGTGCATAATCAATGGACATAATCACTTAATTAAAGCACGAGATTTTACCTGAAAACGTTTGATTACATCATCATAGTAAAGTGCTATAGAACTGGCTTGGTAAAGACCAAGATAATAGGCAGCCGTGGTCATTAAGCAAGCCACCCCATATGCCTTGCTCACAGGTGGTAAGGACCGATAGTATCTACACAGAAATTAAGAAAACAAAATAAAATCCATGAACACAGGCAATCTTTAATTCAAGAGAGGGAAGAAGAAGAAGAAGAAGAAGAAGAAGAAGAAGAAGAGAGATTACTCTCCAGGAGTCGACATTTTCAATGCTGTTGGAGGTGATGGAGGTGGAATTGTAAAGAGTAATGCGACATCTTCCTACGTTATGGTCTTATATTTGGCGTCTTCGATGGTGGTGGTGAGTCTTCCAAAGTGAAGCGACTTCGGAGTCTTCCCAAATGCAAAAAGTCAAGTCATCGTTCGAGTGTCCTTTGGGTTTAATGCCATTGACATTAAAAATTTACTATGGACAAAATTCAATAGCTGTGGAACGATAAGATATTGATGTTTGCCCCTTCCTACACGTACACAGTTTCTTCTTCTTCTTTTTTTTCTACAATTAAGCTTTTGTAAATTAATATCCTTGAAATAAATATTAGTTTAAACTTCAAATTTACGAAATACAATAAAGTTTTTAATTAATTATAAGATTACCCATGTGGGACTGTGGTTATTACATGGTATTCAACCTCTACACACACCTACCTGTTTTATTGCAGGTTCCTTTGACTACGTGGAGATTGCTACACAGATTCCCTGTATCCTATTGCAATCCTATAGTTTTTTTTTTTTTTTTTTTGACCTGCGATACAATATGGTGGGCTAAAAACCACCACCTCTGGCCTAAGTTGATGCCAGACCATTTCCGAAGCTCTGCTGTCAGGCCAACTGGTTGGGATGCACTTCAAGTCGCTCAGCAAGTCAATTATGTAGCAAGAGAGCCATCTGAATGGTGTTCTACTAAACTTCAGGGCCGGATGCAAACAAGCTAACAAGGCCCCGAAATACTTGTGCAGAAAGCTGGTGTGCTTGGAAGAGCTCACCATCCAAATTCCAGACACTCTGCTTGCCAAAAGAAGTAAACGTAAAAGCTGGCGTCTGCAGACAGCAGAGAGCATAATTAGAAGGTTCTTCAAAACACAATGCGGGTGCAATAAAGCAAAGAATAATACCTTGTGATGCTCCACAAATTCAAAATTGAGGGGCTGTCCTCCTCTCTTTGCAAGCTGGGTAAGGTGCCTGTATGTTCCAGACTCAATAGTGGTTAATGACACAACGATTTGAGACAAACCCATGAAGAAAAAAAAGCAAACTGAAAACTATGGTTTTGAGCAACACATTATTTTAGGGTAGAGAGAATGATTTAAAAAGCATGACTTGATACAATGAGACAGGGCCTGAACAAGAAACTTGCAGGGGGTATGTGGGCGGAACACAACAAAAGAGAAGCAAGATGATCTACAAATGGCATCATGGCCTCTTTCTTCCAGAGCTTTTTTTTAACTCTAAAATGAATGAAAACAATGGAGAATTGAGGGGGTGAAGATATTTGCCAGATTTGACATGTGCATCATAGTACTCAATAATCAATGTTTTCTGTTCACATGCAAGACAATTTCCTTTTCTTCGACAGAAAGTTAATAACAAAAAAAGAAGCATGGATGCCATGTTTGTCCTCTTTGTAATGAGCCACATGCTGAACAATATGGTACATGTAATTAAATAAAAGAAATATTTGTGCTAGAACAAGAGTCCAAATTCTGAAAAAATATTGGAGACTGAGAGGTTTTACGTTACCATAAATATAATGCGTGAGGGCAGTCTCTAATCATTAAAAGATGCAGAAAACCATCTGAAAGATGTGCATCGGCCACCAAACCATCAGGTGCTCTTTCATTTCTGTTGGAAATTATGGCAGCACCAACACTAAGAAATTTACCTTTAGATCTCAGCCATCTAGTTTCACCCAAAGATGAATAAGGTGTTGAACAGGGACTTCTCTTGGACATATAATCTGATTTCGTGTTGCAGACACCACAGTTTGTGCGGCAAACTACTCTTTCTGATTTTTTAGGACCCTGCCTTTTTCTTAGCCCGCTAAACAGTTGACCCTTCTCAACAGTTGGATTTGTTTTTTCAGATTCAGTTTCTATGTATGCTACTTCTGCCTCATATGAGCTGAACACCATAAAGATAATTTCAATCAGAAAAGGTAAACAAATTATTTACATCAAATGTATTGGTATAAACATTAAAAAAATTCCAAAAGGCTGAGGTGTCCCATGTATGAAAAAAGTGGTGGAAAATGGACATAGAGTACCAAAAAAGGACATGCACATTGGCACACCATTTCAGTAATGGTTATTTTGAGTTACAAATAAACCCAACCAACCATGCATAGCTCGGATGAAATTGGGTTTAAAGCAGAAACCAGAGCAGGCAGAGAAAAGTGACTAATTGATGGAAAAAGAAGAAAAGCATCTGAGGGTCCGTGCCATGTCACATTTCAAACCCATGTATTTGCTTAAGGAAAAAAAGAACATCCCATGGAAGGAAGAGTAATTTTGTTTATCCTAATGGAGTAATTTACTAAAAAAATAAAACAGAAAAAGAAATTATTATGTGCGCAATCAACTTTATCAGTACAGTGATCCTTCCAACTTAAGCTGCTGTTTCTACTCAAAGCAGAATAAAAAAACACCTTACAGAACACAACAAAAAAGAAAGAAAAGAAAAAAGAAGAGCCAACGTAAAGAATTACCTGTGTCTCAAAAACACTTTTGTTCCAGCGTAATCATAACGTTTGGGGCCCATCCAGCGATATTTTTCACTTTCAGCAATGACATCTCCATAAAACCCATACCTGATGACAGTGGAATGATAATTTCAAGAAACTCTCCAAGCAGCATCTTAAACGAGTACAAAAATAATAGCACTGGTGTTTTTCATCACTCTTTAGGCCAAACTTTTAAGAACTAACAAGAAATTCCATGGTGCGAACAGGGAAGGAATTACGTAAAGAGACAATGTGATGCAAACATACAAGATAGATGAAAATGGTTAGCTGTATTTGAATGAGGATCAATCACAATTTAACCATCAAAAACTTTTAAGAGTGAAAATAGATGTGCAGTTAATGGTAGAGAGTCTCGGACATTTATTTTTGTGGTCAAAGGAAGAAAGAAAATGAATTAATTGCTGATATGATACTCTCTAGCCTACATTTCTGCTTGATCTGGGAAGGATAGTGAACATAAAAAATGAATGCTATTTGTTACAGGCAGGCAGCATAATCTATTGCATGATGATTCATTAACACTTAACATGCTCATGTAATAGTGAGTGAAGTAGAAAACTACCCAGCAAAAGAAGCTGCATAGCGTACATAAGGTTCGATATCAGACGCCGTTGTTGTTTTCCATCTCACAACTTGAGCTATATCGAGGCACACCTTTTTTCCAAGGACAATGTTCAATGCAGATGTTATAGGATCTCGAGTTCCAGTTGTACTGCAAAGAGAAATGCAATACAAGTACAAAGGTGCATTACAATGGTAGGGAAAAAATAACTAAATGTATCACTGATACCAAATATACACGTTTAACTTTTACTGACCCATCAACAGCAAACCCCAGAGCACTAATGCAGTCTGTAGGATATAAAGAGTACTAAAAGAAAGACAGGTGCTAGAGAATAGTGCATGTTATATACAAACAGGAGAAAAACAATAGACATTTCACTAATTCGTATTTAACACTTTAAGGAATGTTGAAGATTTCTGCAAGTATAAATTGACAATCCCAAGCACATTGAACCAAGATAATTTAAAGTTAAATCCACAAACCCTAGTCTTGGAAGTGATGCTTTCCTTCCCCCGGTCCCTCACAAAAATAGAGCACAAATAACAGTCATCTCCATTCTTCATTCCCATTTAATGCTCTTGTTTCTGATGACTTCTCTTAGCATGATTGGTGACAGGAGCTCTCTAGAATTTATTTTATTATATTTCTTATATCAGAGTCAATTAATCTAGGGCCACGTTGTTAGCATGCGACTTTATCTAAATTTTAGCCATTATTCTACTGTAATTTCTGGTTCCTACTGTTTTCCTCTTCCCACCCTATGTCAATCAGTCATTTGTATCAGTAACTGATTAACCACAACTGTCCTTTTCAAGTTTGATAGTATGCTAGGACCATATTTCATGTAATGCATGTTGATCAGGCTTTCTGTAACACAACTTTGAAACTTTTTATGTTTTATTTATTTAAGTCTTTTCAACAACACTGCATATGCTAATTCTCAAAGAAGTCAATCTTAGGAGATGACAAGAACTCCATATGCAAATGCTATCAAATAAGTTTAGAAATTTCACACCTTAAGGGAAATAAGACAAGGAATTACCACATCACGATAGCATCGGTTGAGCCAGCAGGAATGATTCCAAATCTAAACTCTTCACCTGGAAGGGGAAACTCAAAATCTTGACCTGTAAGTTGCAACAGCAGCACAAGAACTGCTGTTAGATATCAGGTATCACTACATGTATGTGTACACATGAACACTGATCCAAGCAAGTGCTTATATCAGCTCCTTATTCTGGTAGCTATGAAAATACGAGAAACAATTATAACATGCTATATTTTTATCAATTTATATACCCAAGTCTATAAGATTAGAGCTCACTAACCTATGTTGCAAGTACCATCTTCTGTTCCTGTAATTCAGAAGATCCAGTAATACATAAGATAAACAGATATTACAACTAGAAATTTACTTGCATGAATGTATGGTAAACACATACTGAAATTGGCTTGTCTCGTTCCATTATAAACTGAATTTGATAAAAGGGGAGAATGGTCTTCATTTTGACAAGTAGTTTCAGTAACTCTCTCATTTGGATTGCGAAACAAACCATTGCCACTACTCTGATCAGAATGAACAATATCTGAAGGGGATGGTGGCTGAGGAGCTTTATGTCTAGATAAAAGAAACCCATTGAGGATTTCATTGAAGAAACCATCACCACCCTGGGACCAAAGTGATCAGTAATCAATAACTAGGAAATAACTTGCTACTTAGCACTACCAAAAAAAAAACACAAGTATAAATGAATTTGAGGGATCTTGATGCTTACAACAGCTATAACACCATTATATGATTTAAGTTCGTTGTTTGCAGCAGATGCCATCTCATCAAATGCATGTCCTGCCCTCTCTGTCACAATCACCTGATCAAGACATTGAACAGAAAGTTAACTTAGGGCATATCAATTTGCAAAGAGATTAGATAGCCGACTGTAGTTCAGATTGTTGCAATACTAACTCACATATACATGATTCAACATATCACCTTCGGCTTAGTCACAGGATAATTAAATATGTTTAGCATTACCTTTGTTTTTACTTTAGCACGCGAGAATATGGGAGCCACCATTTCCCAGGTTCTACGTCCATTGGCTTTGCCACTCATTGGATTAATGAAAACCTAGTCAATAAGAAATAAATTCTGGAAACATTTTTACAACTAGTTTATGCCTTCAGCCATTAAAAATATATCCAAAAGCACAGAAGACATAATAATGAACCTATAGCAGCACAAACCAGAAGTTTCTTTGGTCTCCCCATTTCTAAGTTCAGAGAAGCGTTAATTCGATCAACCCATGTCTGACATGTCTGCAAATCCTTGTGACCAAAACTGTACACGGCAAGGACCCAAAGACAAGGCTGGCCTCGAGACTTTTGGAAGCTGTGCACTGTAAAGCGATACATCTGTAACATCATTTAACAAGCAAAGCACATCACCTATATAATTACTATATTATTAACAAAAAAACATCACACAAGTTAAGGAGAAACCAAAACAAACCTCAGATCCATGAGAGGCACGACCCTGAAAACACTGTTCAGCTTTGGATCGACGTGAAACATTAATTAAACCATAGTTTATGAACTCCACACCATACACATCAGAAAATCTGATCTCATTTACAAATTTTTGAACAGGTTTAATTCCAGAAGTTATTGATCCGTCCTGTTCAATCAAAAGTGAAAATAAAAAAACCAACACAAGTTAGGAAGTTCAATTCTTTGATCATAAAAATCCATTATAACAAATCAAGCCATCATTGAAAAACCAAGTTAGCACAAAAAGATTCAATCTTTCTCAGCTAACACATCTTACATCAACCCAAGACTACATTTTACAATCACAAAAAGATTAGAAAAAACCACATTAAACTGTCAAATCCACTTCAAGTGTAGGTTTACTTACATTATACGAGGAACCAAGAAATTCCAAAGACAGCCCATCAGAATTGAGAGTGAGAACCACATCCCCAACATTTTCTAACAAAAGGGCCGACTTCAAAACCGATGACGATGCTGATGATGATGATGTTGCTTCTCCGACATTACCTGACTCCACAACTTTCGGGTCTGATTTATAATCTTCTCTGTTTATCTCCATTAAAACAGACTTGAATATGGAAAAGGAAAAGGAAATTCAGAAATAAAAATTTACAGATTCTCAATCAACTTTACTATCCCAGATTTTTTTTCTGATTTATCAATTACGAATTAAAGAATCAAAAGTCAGGAACGTTTACTAGGTTGGATTTTCAAAGTTGGCATTTTTTACTATTCTTATTCATGGTCCAGACACGACTTGGGCTCTAATGGTACCCTCGCATCACATTAAATGCATGTTCGGTAATACAAGGAATTGTGTTTTTTAAAAAATATTTTTTAGTTTAAGGTATATTAAAAATCAATTTTTATAGTTTTTTATTTGCATAAAAATATTAATTTAATATTTTTTTAAAATAAAAGATGATTTAAAAAACATGCTAAGCCACCAAAAACAAAGTTATTTTTATCTTAGTAAAATAAAAATATTTTCAGGAGAGTAAAATCCTTTATAAATGATTTTAAAAACATGCTACTTGTTTCATTCAATGAATTAAAGGAATTCTTCAAGTGTTATTCTAAAAATAGTTGAGCTTTTATCTTTAAGAATTGTTGATTAAATTGATGTTTTGGTGACTTAGTGTTGTTGATTCATAGGTCAAATCACATTAAGACGACAAGTATTCCGCTTGAAATTTATAGTCATTTGAATTTTAGAACTAGATGACTACTAATCTTATTTGATTTTTTTCCATCATAATTTCCAGATAAATTTATAAATATCTCAACTAATCTTAAAAAACTATAAAGTTAAATCTTTTATAATTGTTGTCATGCATGGTTGCGGATTGATTTCTAGCAAAATGGCCAATGATCATGATATCATGTGTTTTTTCTGTGTTTCTTTATATATACACACACACACATCAACTACATGATACAATCTTATATTATTTTTAATTTTTATAAAAACATTATATATATATAGATTTTTTCAATATATTTTTATAGTTTAAAAAATTATAACAAGTCAAAAAATTTATGCACACATATAATCAAAAAAACTAAGAATTATGTGCACTAATAAATAAATAAATAAATCATTAATGACACCTAAAAACAAAACCTGAAAAACCAAGAAATAAATATAAATTAAGATATTTAATTTTTAAAAATAAAATATTAAATTGATTGAATAAAAAAAGAAAAGAGAAATAACATGTAAGACTACATATATTAAAAATATTATCTGAAAATAAATATTTTTTACTTTCAAAAATATAATTTATCTATATAAATAGATGAACCAGAAAAATCTCTTTGAAAATTTAATGCATAACAAAAAAAAATTAATATTATTTAAAAGAGAATCTCTAAACAAAATAAAAAAGAAAAAGTTTTGTTCATTTTTTCGGTTTCTAGTTTTTTAACCTATCACGTCACTTTATTTCTTTTCAATTGTATTTCTTAAAATTATATTTTTATGGCAACCATACCAGATTCAAGTGCATTGAGTCAGACAACCATATCAGACACAAGACGCTTGGATCTAGCAATCATGCTAGTAACAAACAACGTGTTGCTTGTTTTGCCTAGATTCTGGCCACTGTAATGACTGAAAAACCAGGACCTATGCTCTTTTGATCTAAAAACCTATTTTGCAATCTATTTTTTACCCACAACACCTATAAAAACATCCTAGAAACCATGAAAAACTCATTTATGACCTAAAAAACCCAAAAAAAGCCCCCAAAACCGAACTCAACCCGAAACTAAAAATCAACCCGAGCTTAGATTTATTTTTTCACGAACTTTTAAGGTACAAAACACCTAATATGAACTTTCATCATTAAATGAAACAATTTAACACAAAAATCTCTTAATAAGTTTCTTTTTCTACTATCAGATTCAGGTAACTTTTATCTCTCATCTCTCAACCAGGTATAAAATATAACAAAAACAAACGTTGCACCAAAATACATTTGGAACAATTTCAAGAAACCAAAAATCTATAATTTGCATGATTGTTTTAGTTGGAAGACTAAAGTGAATATTTTCAAAACTTATGATACATCACCCATGTTTGCCATGTTTTTCATTTCAGTCCCCTCTTTTCCAATCTCATCTTTTTATAAGAATTTGAAATCCATTGCTTTTTAAATAGAACTTGATTGCCCAAAAACTCATCTATGACTTAAAAAACCGCCCCAAAAACAGAACTAAACCCAAAACTAAAAATTAATCCGAACTCAGATCTATTTTTTCACGAACTTTTAAAATACGAAACACCTAATATGAACTTCCCTCATCAAATGAAACAATTTGACACAAAAACCTCTCATTTTAATGGTATAAATTAGTGTCAATAATAAGTTTTTTTTTTTTCTACTGTCAGAATCTGACAACTTTTCTCTCTCATCTCTTAACCAAGTACAAAATAATAAAAATAAACCTATGTATCAAAATAGAATTGAAACAATTTCAAGAAATTGATATTCTATAATTTGCATGATTGTTTAAGCTGAAGACTAAAGTAAATATTTTCAAAACTTATGATTCATCACCATGTTTGCCATATTTTTCATTTCAATCCCTCCTTTTCCAATCTTATCTTTTTATAAGAATTTGAAATCAATTGTTCCATAAATAAAACTTGATCGTCCAAAAACAAAAGTTGAGGACCAAACTAGAAAATTGTTTTTGCACAATGATAAATATACAACAAAAATCCCAAATCCCCCGCGCTTTAGAGTATTATATATATATATAAAGCAAGAAACTTAGAGTTTTGCTTGCCTCCACATATAATCAAGGGATTGGTTACTTTTCCTGGAAAAATATGAAAAGAAAACAGTGTGCCTATAGCAAGCAATGATTACAATATTACACATCTTATTGTCCTGATTTTCATAGAACAATCATGTTTAAGGCAAAATTTGAGCACTTCCAAAGACAAACAAATCAGAATATAGTAACTTGCTAATCACTAAAATTTACAGAACCACGTCCAACAGTCTCAGATTTGGCTAAAACCATAATATCTGCTATCGAGCAATGGCTTCTCCAGGTCAAATTCAGAATTCCATCTTCACGAGTAATCAATTGCTATGTTTAACAGGATGGATTCTCGGTTGATTCCAGCCTGGGACACTTGATTCATCTCCAAACAGTCTCATTTGCATCAGTAAAGATTGCATTGTGCTGTTCTATGAGACACTGAACAATGTCAATAGCACCGAAGTCCGTTGGCATTGCATCATCCAGGGGAATGAGTGAGGATGCATCCATGTCTTCGCTTTCTTCTGTTTTCATATAAGAGAAGAAAGTAAGAAACCCATCAATTTAAGGCAGTTAGCGTTTTACTTTTCCCTATCCCTTGGATTAACTTTATCTGTCACGTATAAAAGCTGTGCTCCTCATCATATGTGTAGTGTAAGTATATTGTTTGAGATAAACTCTCACCTGAAAGCATGTCCCATGCACTGTAAGTAGGAGCTGGATCCATATTCTTCTTGGAAGGACTTCTTGACAAATTATTCCAATATGACCTGTAAGTTTCTGGTTTCCTTTCTTTCTGCCACATAATAACAGGGGCCATTTCTGTGGCAATGGCCCGGGCATCCATCTGTAGAAATTAAATAACAGTAGGCAATGCTTATCATATATTTGCACCATATCCTTCACTTTCACCTAATGGTAATCTAACCTCAATGGTAAGACCCACAATTGGAAGAGATGGGGTTAAGAGTTCAATTCCATAAAAAAATAAAGGACAATAAAATAAAATCCAACAATTGCGTTCACGTAATTAAAGAGTTATTCCACCAAGGGAAAATGAAATGGACAGAAAATAAAAATGAAGGTCATGTTATCAGAGTTGGCCAGAGCATATCGGCAACTTGGGCAATGGCCCAAGGCCCTCACTTAACAAAAACACCCCAAGAAATAAAAGGTATATTTGTCAATTATGCTTTATGAAATGAAAATTGCTCCCACTTAACAAACGGTCTCAAATACGAAATGAAAATTGCTCAAGGCTCCACTTGTCAGACATACATAAAAAATAAAATAAAAATATTTCTTAAATACTTTAAGAAACCCCATTTATAATTTTGCCCAAGACCTCTATTCATCTTAAGTCAGTCCTGCCATCATGGCCTAAGGCATTCTTCTCACAATAAACTCGAGGTGACTAGAGAAATAAAATGAAGGATATGGCCTAGGACATTCATTCAGATTTAACTTGAGAGATCAAAAGCTAGCAAAGAAATGCCTCATTGAGATCTATATACCAGTGGTTGTGAAAAATGTGATATTCAAAGTGTACTACATAGGCAAACAGCCATAACTTCTCATCAACATGAAAGGAATCTATCCACAATAAGAGAAATACAACATGTACATGAGGATGAGCATATGCACATACAAATGCACTTGTGCAATCCCATATTGAAACAAGAAAAGTTGCAACAAGCCATCAGGATGCTACATAAAAGAAAAGTTTAGCCTGCACACATAAAATGCAGCAGCTTGCATGTATTTAACCTTAAAAGGTTCATAGACAATGTGTGTCATAATGAAGTGATAAATCCAAAATGTATGCTTCTGAAACTCAGAATGAAAAGAGGTGAGAAATCTAAGTAAAGGGACACACCAACAGAAACCATATGCAGTCTTCCATGAAGTGGACTGAATGAGAAAATGATGACAACTCTTTAATGAGAAGATGAACAGGATCAACAAGGGACACGTGCACAATCTGCACTGTTCCTTACCTTGTTAAGAAGTGACTTCTGGCTAACACGGAGCAGTAGTGCAGTGATGAACTCCAGAGTCATGTAGTTTACAGCAGGAAGTTTCTTCAGGATGTTTTTCATTACATGGATGCTAGAACGGGCACCTTTGATCTCATCATAAAGTTCAAATGTTGTTAGGGGTTCAGGAAGGCTTGCAAGATAGCATTTGGCCAGAAATGCCACATCAATTGGATTTAGACCCTCTGGCAATGATGCATTGGAGTCTGAAACAAACACCAACCAGCATTAGAATACAAGACCACTGAGACTAAACAGAACAGTAGTCAGCATCAAGCACATAACAATAGATACCTTGGTTGTACAAGGATACTAATTGCTGAATAACCTTTTTATCCCCTTCAGCTTTAAACAAGTCCACTGAGTTCAATCCTGAATCAAAATCATAGATTATTAATCGCTGCTCAAAAGGAATGAGCTTCACAATACCAAATGACTACTAATTTATCTAGTCTAATTTTTATATCAGTTACCTGATAATATGAGATAATCTGCACATTTGACCAATATATGTGGAACAAGCTTGCTGAATTCTTGTCGTTGAACAGTAACTTCAATTGGAACTCCAAATACTGAAGATAAAATTTTTATCAACAACCATCAAATTACATGTAATTTAGAATTTTGTAATACTTTCAGGAAAATGAATAGAAAAATAAGGAACAGAACAACAATCAATAAGCAATATTTTCAAAGATTATGATAGTGTGAAACTCACCGTCAGTGCTTGCAACTCCCTGGGAATGGAAAAAAGAAGTAAGAACATCAAAGCATGTGACAGCAAGCAAAAACAAAAGAATGAAACTGGACAAAACAGGAGAAAGCAGCCTCACAGTCCTGTACCTTTTGCCATCGTTCAATGTCAGTCAATATTGTCTTACTTTTCTGAGCAGTCTTTTTTGCCACCTGCAGGAGATTCACCATTTCAAAGGTGTTGATCATCAAACTTTACAAGGGATAAACCTATTTTTAGCTGTTAGGAATAAAGACTAGGGTGGTCGAGGATTGAATATTATGAAGTATCAGTTTTGTCAACGATAAAATATTCCAATCCATGGGCAAACAAGTGAATGGGAAGCACAGAGTCTTGAAAGTTTACTATTACAATTCAGAGTAGTCTTTGCCAACATACACGGTATAATCCTGCCAACACAAGATAACCACCAATTTTGAGCCACAGAAAGTACCCAACATAATAGGCAAGTGTGAATACCTCTTCCACTTTTGTCTTCCCAACAGTAACCTTGTCCTTTGTCTCTGAGATTCCCTTCCTGAAGAACATACCAGTTGTAGCAGCAGCAGTTATAAGACGTTCCTGCATAGCATGCCTAGTCGATGGCTCCCTAAGAATTGCCCATCGAGTTTTGACTGCTGATCCAACTTTTTCTGCTACATCAGCAACATTAACTTTGGCATCCTTTGCAACCTCTCCGACAAATGTTCCAGCCGATTGTCCAGCTTCTTTAAGCTTCACCCCTTCATAAAAGCAACAAATAAATTCCAAATCAACGAAATTTAAAACAGAAAATTACATCAAGCAGTTGAAATTTTAATAAACTCACCAGAGGTAGAAAAGAAACCAGTAGCCTTCTCCTGCCACTGAGGCGAGACAGCTGAAGGCATCTCTCCAATCACAGTACCTAGTAGCAAATTCCAAAAGAATTATTTAAAATTGAATCTTGTTGAAGCAAAACCATCAAAGAAGTATGTACCTTTATATAACTTAAAGCCTTAACAAATTTCAAGCAGACAAAAAAGAAAAGAAATATATAAACAAACAGACAGACAGCTTGATTCCAATCAGTATCTCCCTCAAATAAATAGAATCCGTCTAAAAACACAAACTTTTCAGTAATTAAAACCAATCAGTGAATCAATCAGCTATCAAAAAGTTACAAACTTTTATCTCTGATTTAGCTTAACAGTTAACTAAAATCATCATCAGATCACATGCCTTTTAATCTAAGTAAAAAGTTCCAAATCCCACCTTCCCTCCAATTTTTGCACCAGCCAAACAAGAACACAAAAAGAAGAAACAAACAAACAAGCTATCAAATCCACGACAGTACTAGCATAAAGAACATAAATTTATCAGAATTTCGCCTTAAACAAACAAAACCAAACAAGAATCCATCATCAGATAATAAAATTTAACAAAATAAAAACCAGAAATTGAATAGAGAGAGAATATTTGTACCTGTTTATAGTTTCTGAGGGCACAAAGACAAGGGAAAGTAGCACAAAACAGAATCAAAGAGAGAGATTTAGCTTTTTGATAGTTAAATGGAAGTAATCGTGAGACAAGTTGAAAAGTTTAAAACTTTGAAATTGAAATTGACAGTCAGTGGATTAAACTATTTGTTTTTTGGAAAAAATAATAATATTTTTGGTGTAAGAGAGAGAGATATTGTTTGCGTTTGGTTGTGTTTGTTTAGTTTTTATGGGAGACTGACGGGGTTGCGGGGGGCTTTTAAGGACATGCTTGACATTGCGGCAGGGTATAATTTGTTTTAAAAAAGTTTTAATTTTTTTTTAGTTTAAGATTATTTTTTTATATATTTTTTAATATTAATATGATAAATAAATTTTTAAAAATAAAAATTATTATTTTAATTTTTTTTCAAATAAAAACTACTTAAAAAAAACAATTTTTATTTACATTTCCAAACAGCCTTTAATTAAAATGAAAAATGGGTTGCTGCCATGTGGATAATTCTTGTTTGATTTTACCTTCTTCTGTTATAACCGTTATAACGACTCTTGCACCAAATAATGACCTTTTTTTTTCTCAAATAACACGGTAATTGTTTTTGTTGCAAACTAGCATATTTTAAAATTTAAAGGTTTGTTTCAGAGCATGAAACCATATTTTTTTTTAAATTGAAATTATTTTTTTTAAAATTAAATTTTTTTCTAATCTTCTTGATGTTGATGTGCTAATACTAATAAAAAACAATTTTAAAATTATTATTTTAATATATTTTTAAATAAAAAATACTTTAAAAAATAATATCTACCATACTTATAAAAAATTCTAAATCTCAATATATGTACCGTTTTAAACAATGATTTTAATAACAAAAATGTTAAAATAGTAATTTTTTATTCAAACTATAGTTTCAACAATGACGTTTCCGCGTAGATGAACCATTAATTAATAGCACAACTATGAATCATGCAACCAATTATATGAAAAGTTAAATAGTGTGGCATTTGTCTTGTAGCTTAATTATTGTTTATCATTTC
>Ga0325411_1003161_pt1 | contig 18539 bp, 12 predicted proteins | sample PopdelMetagenome_13_FD_206181 | JGI IMG/M metagenome (GOLD analysis project Ga0325411, IMG submission 206181) | Populus deltoides microbial communities from Bellville, Georgia, United States - Xylem-PdIQD-R4 | ecosystem: Host-associated > Plants > Phyllosphere > Stem > Wood/Secondary xylem...
AAAAAAAAAAAACTCCTTTTATGTCCCACCTGATAATTAGCTCATATCACAAGTGACAATTCTTTAAAGAAGTTTTGGCAAATACTCACGTCCCCAATTTATTGTTCAGCAAGCCTTTTCTGACCTTGAGATCTTTTTGTGTTTTTTACCGGCTGGTTGAGAACTGGGATTTTACGGTGAAATTTCAAAAATTGACTATTGAAAAGAGGAAGTTACAAATGAATGGCCTAGATCATCTCATCAGTTGATCATGAGGCCTTTGTGTTAGGGTATCTTTCCTAGCGGGACCCATAAAAATCTTGAGTACCAAACCTCTTGCGTGTGTGAGAAATTCATGGCTTTGCTGCGAATTCCTGTCTAGGTGTTTGATGGTCTTCACGGGCTCTTCTACTCGAGAATCCCAAGTAGGTATCTGACAGCAGCAATGATACTAACGTCCACTTGCCTTTGTTTGGCAGAGAAAACACCAAGTTGCATGCGAGTATTTTTCTGTCATCAGCTGTTTTAGCTTGCATTTACCTTCTTCTATTCATTTATTATATATTTTTCTATTTTAAAAATATTCTTAAAAAATTTAAAATTTTTTTATTAGCTTTAAATTAATATTTTTAAATTATTTTGATACGGTGATATAAAAAAAATTTTTAAAAATAAAAAAATATTATTTTGATGCATTTCCAAGTAAAAAATATTTTTAAAAGCAACCGTAACCATACTTTTCCATACCTCGTGATCACATGTCGTGATCACATGTTTTATGATTGTTTTTCGAGTATTTCAATTTCAAACGAGCGACGGGGAAGGATAATTCTTCGACCTATCAAGCCATAGATATATTGATTTAGAGATATTTCTGCTATCGCTTCTCAGGACCGAAAAAGTTTTTTCCTCTTCATCAACATTCCACTGTAGAAGGTAAACGCTCCCAGAACAGATTAATATGGTATTATTTTCTGTTAACATGCTATTACAAACAGCATATTTATTAGAATCTAAATTTCTATGCTCGTGCATTACTTTCTGGATTATCGATGTCATCTTGATTGCATCCGCTTTACCTGTTCTTCTCATTCTCATGCGCAATTCTTTCTGGCCAAGGCATTTTTTTGCCCTGGGCATGCTTAGAATATGCACCAGAGTCTGGTTTTCAAACATTATGTGCCGAGATTAGAATTCAGAGTAGGAGAAATTAAAGTTGTCGTTGCGCCTGTGCATTCACCATGCTTAAAAAAATCCAACTAATGAGGCCAATTAATGATGGAATAGACAAAGTTCTGATTGGGATTTCAATAGCTATGTAGTGCGGTCCACTTAGCTTTCAGATGATCAATCTTTTATATTGCTATAGCTTTTTTCCACTCTAAACATGCACTAAGAGTATGTCTGGGAGGATAATTATAGTTATTTTTTAAAGTATGTTTTACTTGAAAATATATTAAAATAATATATATTTTTTATTTTTAAAAATTAATTTTAATATCAGCGCATCAAAATAATTTAAAAACACCATAAATATATTAATTTAAAGCAAAAAAAAAATTTAAACTTTTTTAAAAATACTTTTGAAACACAAAAACTAAAAGGATCTAAGGCTGCCGCCTCTAGCAGCCATAGTAACAGTGCCGTGGCACATGCCAGGGTTTGGCGTAAAGCTTCACTTTGTGTTTTTTTATATAAAAAAATAATTTTTTTATTCAATTAAATTTTTAAATTTTATTTTATTTTTTTAACATGCTTTTTAAAGATATAAAATATTATTTTAATATATTTTTTAATAAAAACATTAAAAAATAATAATTCACAATGGTAAACACTAACTGCGAATAATGGTGTGCCACTCATGATAGGGATAAACTCCACATCTATCAGTATACGTCAACCATTTGGATGGTACAAATGGTCTATTTTTTGTCAAGTCCATGGACATTTGGCCCCCCCTTGAGAGAAGCATTCCTCCATGCTCCGGGTCTCCTTTTAAGCTGTAAGAAAAAGATGATTTAAGAAATCCTGAATTTCCTAATTAATCTCAAATCAATTTTTATTTATTTATTAATATTGTATTGTTTGGCCTAAGTGTTTAATTATACAAGAAGTAGAGTCCTTAGTAATTTCCCCTTGCAAATCAATTGATTATATATATATATATATATATATATATATATTATTTATTGCTAACACGAGATGTATATATGTTGGATTTGAGTTGAGAATTAATGAATGCTCATGAGGAGATAAATTCAAAACCAAATATTCATATTATAATTTTTTTAGGAATTTAAATTCCTGACAACTACTGTAATGCTTTTATATTTAAAAAAAATATAAAAATTTATTTTTAAGATGATAAAGAAGTTATTTCTAGAAACTACAAAAACCTCTCTATCTAAAGATTTTAACATTTAAGGGGTTATATTCTCTATGATTTAACAATTGATTTTGAGTTTTTGTGGTGTGATTTTATCCGGATGAGCTTTTATAAACTCTATTTATGAAATAACTTGTATTTACTCAACAATTTCTCCTACTAGAAATTATTGGGTATTATTGTCTTCAATAGAGCGGGTGGCATGATGGCAAGTAGATTTCTACTCGTCAGATCAGCTGGCTTCTAATAATTGCAGAATGTCAGCCGATATATTAGATATATCTGTGGTGTTTTGAAAATATAATAGTAGTTATTTTTCTGAGTATTTTTTATTTAAAAATATATTAAAATAAAATTTTTTAAAATGAATATTATTTTTTATATTAGGATATTATTTTGATGTGAAAATATTAAAAAAATATTAATTTAAAGTAAAAAAATTAATTTTTTTTAAATATTTTTAAAATATAAAAACAAATAGAAATATGATCGTTAGCCTTTTCTCTTTTCTCTGTGGGGATTGGACGAGAAATAAATTCCAATCAACAATCTCGTCTCCTCCTTGTCCTTGGTGCTTTCTGAAAAATGGTCACTGTCTAAAAGCGCGGTTTTTCCTGTTCTCCCCCGGAAATGTTTTTTTCCCCGCGTGTTTCCTCTCTCCAGGGCTAATTCTTGATTTTTTTTTTATTATTCTGAATATAGATATTCAATACGCCAGCTAATTTTATAAATTTTAAAATTAATAATCGTATAAATCTTCTAGAAAAACTTATAAATATTAAAAAAGTCATGATTTTGTAGCACCTCTACTAGGTGGGGGCAGCTGGACACCACTCACTTAGGTAAGCACTTTTAGAGCATGTATTTAGCCTGTGGCTGGCCAGGACACCGTCATTGCCTTTTTATTGGGTCCATTATAAGTTCATGATTGAATCCTTGCCTTGGTGGAAAACGATATTATTTCTAGCCATCAGTTGGCCGCTTACGTTTAGTAATCTATGTTTACATGCAACCGCTTTAAGCTATTGGTGCGGTATGGTTACTTCTACTACTTCTCAACAGTTTAATAATCTTTTCGGCTGTGGATCTGGGGGTTGAAGTTGACATCATTTTAATTAGAGAGGTGAAAATAGTAATTAAGTTTTTCAGGAGTTAAAAATTAAGTTTGTGCGTCCATCTTCTTCTTCAGAAGATTAGTCGTAGAATCTAAACTTAAAAATCACCACACCAATCTCTTAGATTTATAATTCTAGCCGTCAAAGTTTCAACATTTTGTAATAGAAATACATTAATCATGCATATAAAATAGTTGGAAATAAATCCTGCAATGAAACTCGCTTGGGTAAGCAGCAGGAAACTCGGAGGAATTTCCTCTCAACTACTGAATTAAAAAACGAATAGGAAATCTTTAAAGGGATTGATTCATGGAATAGGAAATCAATTTTTTTTTGGATTATTTTAAAAAAATAATATCATCTTGGTAAAAAAAGATAAAAAATAGACCAACTTAAACCAATCCTGGAATCAAATCACTGTTACATGTGAAAATCATGCGTCATAATTTTTCCATGCATAAAACTTGCCATGGTACTTGTGCTAGTTCCTTTATAGCAAAGTTTTTTCTTGTGTATTTCTCAATAAACAATAAATTATGGAGTTGTAAGGATGCTAGGAAATATTAATGCACCCATTTGCTTAATTGCTTTAACGCGAAGTCTGGAGACTTTTTCCTGAATTAAATAACATGATTACTTGTTCAGAGACGTTGGATTGAAGGGTTTCATTGGAGTGTTTAGTTGAATAAATAATTAGGTTAATTTAATTGGATGATCTTCAAATAACAGTTTGATCTTTACATTAAAACTCTTGTTATTTTGGTTTTGGGTATCCAATTAGATTGTGTGTGTGGCACAATATAATTTGTGCAATTTTGAGTGAAAAAGAAAAAAATGATGGCACCTCTGATTAATTTTTTATGTAATAATAATAATAATTTTGTCCCACAAGTTTTTTATAAAATTTATTACTTTTTACCATTGAACCTGCAGTAAATTTGCTTTTACTTTTTTCGAATACGAGAATAATATAATAAATATCATCAATAATAAATCTACGCATAATTTCTCTATTTAAGGCAATAGAATTTCTTGGTTGCTAATAATGCAAGAAATTACTAAAAATGTTGTTGCAAATAAATAGGCATTATAATTACAAACCCCAACAAATAGGCATATCAATTAATCACACCAAATGATAACTGAATAAATATATATGTGTGTGTGTATATATATATATATTGAATTTTTCTTTCTTTTTGTTTAAAACTATTTTCTTAATCTTTAGCGTTGATTGTTTAAATAATGAATACTTATCCAATTCTTAGGTCAATATTACTCATTAATCTGTATCATCTTTATCTCTAACAAAATATTTTACATAATTAATACTAAAATATTAGTTAATATCTATCAATGTAGAAGCTATAATATGTTACTTATCGTGGTAAATGATATTTCCTTAAAAATCAGACCTCAAATTTTTAATTAATCACATACCTTTTGACTGTATAAAAGATTGTGTATTATTTTTTTAAAAAAACACAATCCTTGCATGGCTTCTGAATCTTGATGCACCCTATAAAGCTTGCACGGGGATTTTGTGCTCCCCCTCGTTTTTCTTTCTCCCATCTCTCTCTCTCTCTCTCTCTCTACTTGAAACCCATCTTTATAAATTCAAATATAGCTTCACAATTGAGTGAAAAGATCAATCTTTTTCACCGAATCCTTGTTTTTTTTTTTTTGTAATCCCCGAAAGTCTGGTGCCAACTGTCAAGCTACTTCTTATATTGCCTGCCTAGGTGGGTTCTTGATGTCGTTCTTGTTTGAGTTGTAATTCATGTTTTGTGTTTGGAATATCTTGGTTTCTTTTTAACTTGCGTTTGTGTTTTTAAGCTCAGCTTGATTTTCAAGTTGGAGGAAGTGTTTTGTAGTACTTCTGTTCATGCAATGTATTTGCCTTTTCAACTGAGTGAAAATAAACAAAGAGAGCTCTGTTTTTGTGTGCTAAATTGAATTGCTTCTGTGGATCTTATGATTCTTCTTGTCCGCGCTTTGCCAATCTGTCAGTCTTGCTTTCATGAACTGGAAAAAAGGGTGGTGATGCTTTTTTGGATATTTGAGGTTTATTTTTTGAATGAGAAGGTTCAAATATTTGGGCTTAAATAGCTAGGATTTTTTTTGTAGACCCCATTTTTGTTGTTTCAGTGCTATTCTGTGGATCCCATTCTCTGTTTTATCTCTTTCTCGTTGCCCTTATGTCATTTTGTGTTTGTCTTGTTTGATGAATATGCAAAAGATGCTCATGCCATTTATTTCAGCCCGATAATTGGATTTTATACAGCCGTAGAAATGTGTTTCACTCTGTTTTTTAAGATGTGACAATGATTTGATGTAGTTCTCTTAGTGTCTTACTTACTAGGACTGAAATTTTTGTGTGGCTTATAGGGATTACTGAGCACTTAATTTACTTTCAAACAAAAATGTAGGAGATTCAATTGCTCTGAAAACACCATTATCCCATCAAATTGTTGATTGGAGGTTGGGTTACTAAAGTTGTGAGCGTATGCCTGGAAACCAGTACAACGGTAACTCTACCCTTAACTCAGGTCGTGTCGGACGGCTCTTAAAGATAAGAGAGCAAAGGAGAAGTATCAGGTCTGCCTATTCAAATGAGGTAACTGATAACCATAGAGGAACTGAACCATGTGAAAATGATTTGCGCACGCGAGAAGGTGACAGCTTAAACAATTCATTTATCGAACAATACTTGGAAGGTGCTATCGCAGAGGGATATGAAAAGCTGGATGTCAGGCCTTTAAGGCAACGGCTGTTGGTGGTAGCTAATAGACTACCTGTATCTGCAGTTAGAAGAGGTGAAGACTCATGGTCTTTGGAGATAAGTGCTGGGGGCTTAGTCACTGCTCTTCTAGGTATGCAATTACATTGATTTTTGTTATAACCATTTGATGGAATGGAGAATAACAATACATGTAGTGGACCCCAAAGTAATTGAGACTAATAATACTCGAGTTGGGTTTGTCATTGAAATTATTCATTCTTACTGTTCAGGCTTTTGTATCTCCTCTGATTTGTTCTACTTAATTCTGTATTTTATCTTTGTTGCATTTTCTCATTCCTCTTGTGATCATGTACCTGATGTGTTTCGGACAACGTTACCGAAGGTGTAAAGGAGTTTGAGGCGAAATGGATTGGTTGGGCTGGAGTTAATGTGCCAGATGAAGTTGGCCAGAAGGCGCTTACTGAAGCTTTGGCTGAAAAGGTAAAACTTTCTGTGCCTGAAACCTTTTGAACTTAACAAATCGAAAGTTTCTGATTCTCTCGTCTTCTTCAATTATTGCAGAGGTGTATTCCGGTATTCCTTGACGAAGAGATTGTTCATCAATATTATAATGGCTACTGCAACAATATATTGTGGCCACTCTTTCATTACCTTGGGCTTCCACAAGAAGATCGACTTGCCACGACCAGAAGTTTCCAGTCTCAGTTTGCTGCATATAAGAAGGCAAACCAAATGTTTGCTGATGTGGTGAATCAGCACTATGAGGAGGGTGATGTTGTCTGGTGCCATGATTACCATTTGATGTACCTCCCAAAATGCCTTAAGGAATACAATAATAATATGAAAGTTGGTTGGTTTCTCCACACACCCTTTCCTTCTTCTGAAATCCATAGGACGCTGCCATCTCGATCAGACCTACTACGTTCTGTTCTTGCAGCCGATTTAGTTGGGTAAGTTTCACTTATGTAATGCAAGTCTCTTAAATCATATATAGCATTCCATTTTAGCTTTGCTAGCATTGTTGATACGGTTAAACATTGACAAGGGAAAATGGCTGGATTTGTAAATTGTTTGAAATTCACTTAAACTAGAATGGTTCATTCATTCATCATTTCCATATTTTGCACCCTCCACCTGAGTTAGTATCTCTTGTGTTCACTGTACACGTAATTAATGTAGGGGACTTTATTTCTGTTCCTCTTCTGAACTCCCTTGTCTATTTAGAGACAAGTGCGACTGAAACCTAATGATCCAATGAGATTCCTTGTTTGTTTTTTTTGTGGCAGGCCAACAAAAAGTTGAAGTGCATTTAGGCTTGAAATCATCAGATTGAACTTTATCTGAGTTTTGGTAGTTACAGTTAATGAGGGAAGCTAGAGGAAAATTAGTAATTTAGGAAAGGATTCCATAAATAACTGACTGCTCTGAACATTTTGATGTAGGGTCTTTAAATCTAGCATTATTGAATGAAATATGGAGTGGCTCTGTGTCCAGGGTTTGTATAGGTAGGAATCTAGAACTAGGGTTATCTTTAGTTTGACATTAAATCATTTGGTTTTAGAGGCCACTCTTGGTTGTTGAATATAACAGGAATTTTGCTTTCAAACTCACTAATATTTTTTTGATACTGCAAATTAATTTCATGGTAACATGAATAGGACCCCTTTTCCTTTTGGTTCTTTTGTTTTGCTTCAGATGTAAGAGCATCTTTGCAGTATTTGCTAAGACTTATTATTACTCACGACTTTAACTTAACATGTTAATTTTTCCTCAGGTTTCACACCTATGACTATGCAAGACATTTTGTTAGTGCTTGTACTCGTATTCTTGGGCTAGAGGGCACACCTGAAGGCGTTGAGGATCAAGGGAGGCTGACTCGAGTTGCTGCGGTATGTTTGAGTAGAATTATTCATTTGAATTCCCCTTGCCTTTTTTCACTGAGTCACTCCTTACTTTCTGGTGTTGCACCACAGCATGAGCAAATAAGGTTCTACTCCTGTTATGATAATCATGCTCTTTCATCTTCTTGTAATCAGTTTCCCATTGGGATAGACTCAGATCGGTTCATAAGAGCTCTTGAACTCACTCAAGTCCAGGAACACATCAAAGAACTGAAGGAAAGATTTGCTGGCCGAAAGGTAGATCTGATCTTTACTTGATTAAGTTCTTCATTTTCTAAAATATGGTAGTTGAAACCTATAAGTTTTTCAATTATGAACCAGACATTATTGCATGAGTATATGATTTGAAGTACTTGAAACATATGTAATAGGCATGATATGGGATCTCTGATTTTTGTTGGCCATGGAAACTTGGAGAACCTCCAGTGCCAGCTGCCAAATCATACATAATTTGAATTTCTGTTTTATTTCATGTCAGTTGAATTTTGTTTCTCATGAACACTTGAACAGTCAGTTCTCTTACTAAAGTATTTGAGGGGAAAAAAGAAGAAAAGAAGAAGATGGTCAGCTGTTTTTGACCCATATTTTTTAAAATGATTAACTAGCTCCAGGCTCCAGCACCAAGACTAGCATATTCTGAAATGAGCACTACTCCATAAGAATCTCATGGTCATTTGTTCTGATCTTTATAGAATTAAACCTTCATGTAATTATCTTACGTCTTTTAACTTTTAAGGTTTAGGTTCTCTCACGCTGTCAACTTCACTGTCATCCCTTTTTTCTCACAAACCATGTCATTAGATTATATTCTACTATCTCATTCCTGCTGAAATTATTATAATTAACAGGTAATGCTAGGTGTTGACCGCCTTGATATGATTAAAGGAATTCCACAGAAGATTCTTGCATTTGAAAAATTTCTCGAGGAGAATTCCGTCTGGCGTGATAAAGTTGTTCTACTGCAGATTGCTGTGCCAACAAGAACAGATGTTCCTGAGTGTATGATTTCTAACACCCTTGATACAGTTCCATAAATGACATTAGTCATCATCATGTTGGCATTTCAAACTGACTGTACTGTGGAATTTATGTCTTTAAGAGTTATGTTGTCCCATATGCCGAAACAATATATGCTACGAAAGAAAAGGTCTGGGAATCAAGTTGGATCTTCGCTCCTAAGCACTGGTTGTGTCCTATGTGTACAAAAATGTTCCAAATTGCACTGCTTATGTTACTATTTTTTCCTAAATGATAGAAGCTACATTTATATTTTTCTGGTTTTTTCTTTTTCAATTTTTCTCTATAGTGGAGGTCACTGTAAATTGAACCTAAGGTCTCTATGGAAATCCTCACCTCAGGCCTTACAACTAGAGTTAGCTCGAGCCTTCAGCTGCCACTCAAAAGGAAAATGAGGAATGTGAACATGAAAGCTGGATCTCAACTCTTGAGCATGCCATCATACCACAATTACATGAGGTTTTTGCCCATTGCGAGTTACGTGCAAAATATTGAGTTGGGGTCCATTGATTTAGCTACCCTAATAAATTGGACATATTAAATGCCATTTTAGGAATTATTTACTCACATGCCCTTATATTTTCGTATTTTTTTTTCATACAATCTGTTCTCACTTTTTGAAGGAAAATGTCAGAAAAATTAATTTTAAAAAAGTTAGAAAAAAATGAAAATTTCATTTTCAAAAATTAAAACAAAAACTTGAAAAGCCAAGGAAAATCTCAAAAAGATATATAAAAAAAGGGTCTTGCTTGATGCGGGTTTTCAAAATTTTCACTTGTTTTCAATGTTTTTTTATATTTTTTATGATTTAGTTCATTTTTATATTGGGATGTTCCAAGTTCTTAATTTCCTAGTTTTTTCAATTCTATTCTTTATTTTTCATTTCTTTTTTTATTTTCTAGGTTTTCCTAGTTCTATTAACTTTTAAAATTAATTTATAATTTTTTTTATGTTTCTTTGTTTTTTTCTTCTTTGGTTTGAGGGCATTATTTTTCAAAATTAGAAAAATGACATGAGAGAAAACATTAATATACAAGAGACATAGGAGAGAAAAAAATGCATGAGAGAATGCTCCCAAATATATATAATGGTAGATAGAGATACTATCTTTATTGAGTTGTTGATCTTAGGTGCTTATAGAAGTTAGTAACACCTACGAGATAACTCAAGATTTTCTAGTTTAGTAATAGTTTGTGTTTTGTAGTGGTTTTTTTTGACTCTTATCTCGTTATTATTCCCTTGATAAATTCATTGGTTACTTGCAAACTGGGTTTAGATTTCCTTAATTTCATTTCTTCTGATTTGTCATTCGAGGTGCATCGATTTTTTTTTTGTCTTCTAGTGTATTTGTATCAGCAACGTTAGGCTTTATTGATTTTGATGTGCTTGTTGCTGTCTCAGCCATGATAACAAATTATTGACTCTTAGCCTTGTGTAGCATTCTAAACTGTGGCTTTTGTGCCTTCTCGAAAAAGATAAATCAGTAAGTTTTTCTTGTTATATTCACAGATCAAAAACTTACAAGCCAAGTTCATGAAATTGTTGGACGCATTAATGGCAGATTTGGAACATTAACTGCTGTTCCAATACACCACCTGGTATGTTTTTGATTTTTCAACTCAATGTTGGATTATAAATGAAAATTTTGAGGTGCATTATAGATTGCTTGTTGGCTTGACAGATTACTATTTGAAAGGAGTAAATTTATCATTGGCTGTATGTTGATCTCATTTCTAGCTTCTTGCGATACTTTTTAGAAATGAATCTCTGCTGGAAATGTACTTGTGTCTAAACCAAATACTTGAATAAAATACCTAGCCACCATAAACATTTTGCCTCATATTTGAATATAAAAATAAGAACTCTCATGCAGATCTCTGTTTCAGAAAAAAAGGATGAGCCAAAGGGCGTTTGGCCTTCATATTGAAAGGAAAATCCTGGCATACGAAGCTATAGCCAAACATAACTGAATGTTTTTACATTCTATGTCCAACTGAAGTGGAAGCCATTGAGAAAACGTTTCGAGAAAACAAAAGGATTTTATGTGGGAGAAAACAGTTTTTGTGTGCGAAGTTTTTTTCAGGTCTCAACAAAACAATACAGTATGGGGGCAAAAAAAGAAAAAGAAAAGAAACAGATAACAAGATGCCAGTTTTTGAGCTGGGTGGTTTATAAATAAGAGGAATCTGAAGACCTCGGCTAGGTTTCTGCTTGCCTGTGGGAGATTTTATTGTAGTATTAGAACTTCTTTAAAGATTTATACTCTGCTCCTGAAAAAATGCCTTGTTTTTCTGAGTCATCTTCTAATGATTTAATCTTGCATCTGGGGATCATTAATGGGAAATTCCTGAAGCAGTTTCTTTTGTGCTTGCAGGATCGCTCTCTCGACTTCCATGCCTTGTGTGCTTTATATGCAGTTACTGGTAATTTTTTCATCCTTTAACATAGATTTTCCTACTATCTTCATTTTTTTTGGAATGTTTTTTATAGTTTTTTCTATTTCTGCATAAGATTAACCTTATTGATATTTCTGCAACTGAAAATAATGGAGCAGCCAATATCAGTGGCTCTTATTACCAATTGTCAAATATGGTTTCACTAAAAGACTCTTAATCATGATGCCCTAATTTTAACCTTTCTAGACCTGTTTTTAAGGAAATCTTATCTCTAACTTAAGCTTTTACCCACAATTGACACGTATCTTATTAAATACAGCTGGCATGTAAGAGATAAACATTCCTGTTTTGGCAACTACTATGTGGCTAAGTGCATATGGGCAGCACACAAATGTGTTTTATTGAAATATTTTTGACCTATAGATTGATCATGTGCTATAATCTTCGGATTTGGATGTTTATTTCCCTGAATTTGGTTCAGTTTCTCTTCTGAATTTATTTATTTTCCCCCCATTTCCTTTACCAGTCATTTTAAAGTTTTTAATCCTTCTTACCATTTCCACAGTAAATCTTGTTATGTGGCAATGAAGTATCAAACAGAACAAATTCTCCATCATTTAGAAGCACTGCAGATTAATTATTAATGATAAATGTAATGATAACAACAACAATAAGGACAAGGTAAAGATGGAAATGACAGCCAATATTAAAGTTCACATCCTTGCTGGTTATTCAGACTGCAGCCTATGTTTCAAACTCTTGCATCAGTTAGATGCTACCTTATTTATTGGACGGCAACAGAATCCTCATTTAAAATGATTCTTATCTGAAAAGCCTCATAGCACACATTTGTATATAATGGAATGGATGTGCAAGTGGGAGCGCGAATATTTCCTGGACAGCTGCATTTATATAAGCAGGGTTGGGAATGACTTCAAAAGCCAAATCATCAAAAAAGCTAAATAATAAGTTCTAAACTTATGAAGTGGAATGCAACTAGAATAATATCAGTTTGAGACATCAATTTGTGTTTGTGCACTGTCTGTGCTTGTGTGTGTTTAGTAGCATATCCTTTGTAAGTTGCATTCTACTTATCAAGAATTTTTACATACATATTATCAAAACCCAAGACAATGACTACGACATGATGATACTAAAATTGACATCCCTTTGGTTTTTGTTCCTGTATTCCAAACGCATTTGCATCTCTTGGATGTTAGCTCATTATTAGGACAGTATGGAGTTTGTTCAAGACATGTTCATCTGAACAACCATGTCACACACACTCTTCTAAATGGAGTGGACACATACATTTATGCATGCACTCGCACGCGTGCGCACATGTATGTATATATTTTTATGAGCAAATCTTTTTGTAAGAAGTCCTATTTGTTCACAAGTTATGTTATTTACACATTCATATTGTACTCTGCTCATCTTCACTATTTGAATATATGCCTTTCCTTATGTATTAACTGCTCTAACTGGAAATGAAGTACTTCCAAGCAGGATTTTATGCTATTGTTTAATGTTTGAGTCTCATCTTCTTATTACTTGTGAAATGCTACTCTTCCAAGAATTGACTACGAAAGTATGCCATCTGTTCTAGGGTACCACATGGTGTCAGATTTACAGTCAATTCATGAAGTTAGAAGATTTGAAATCAGACAATGTATAAATATCAAAGTGTCAGTAGAAGTCTGGAAATGCTTTCATTTTAGACTTTGGGCAAACTTCAAGAACTAGAACTTTGTCTCAGAATGTTGACAGCGTTAATCACAGTGAAAATCCACAATGTTTTCTCCTAAAAGTGGAAATCTCACTGGTTTAATAGTATTGTTATTGGAAATGGAATGAACATACAAGAAACCTGATCTGTTTTGCAGATGATAAGTTGTCATTCCCCATAATGTTTTTTCTCTCCCTTTGCAGATGTTGCTCTTGTAACTTCTTTAAGGGATGGAATGAATCTCGTCAGTTATGAGTTTGTAGCATGCCAAGATTCGAAGAAAGGTGTGCTCATTCTTAGTGAGGTAATTACAGATGAGTTGAAATGTGTGATGTCTGGATTTTATCTAAAATTTGTGATGTTGTTTATCTCTTGCAATGCGAAAACGTAGTTTTGTTAGTCTTCTTGTCATTTTTATGTAACTATTGGTGTATCCTTTTAATGGATCTCTTTCTTTTTATTGCCTTAACATTTTGGCTTGACATGGCTGGATCTGACACCTTCCATGATATTTGCTCATGTAGCAACAAGCAGCAACTTTCATAAACATAATCACCAATTGCTTGAAAAATAAATTTAATGTTGAAGTTAGTGAACAAAAGTTTCTTTTTCTTCCGAATAACTAATGGAGGACATATATCAATTTATCACAATTTTTTTTTTACTTCCTGTGAAATAATTTGGTAAACAATGAGACTGGAATTCCCACAAACTTCAGAGGCAGAAGACTTGGTTTTTAAATTGTAGTATATGATTTTGACTTGTGCAGGATTCCATAGTGAAGCTCTATGATTTTGATCTCAGCAATACATGTGGAGTTATTTTATCTACTGATGACCAAATACAAGCTCCATGAACACCAAACCTTGATGCTGTGTTTTTCTGCATTGATTTGGAATGAAAATCAATCATATATTATAAATTGTCAATAGCTGTATATTTGAATAATTATTATCTGTATTTTATGGATTATAATCTCCCAGTCTTAAAAAAAGCAGGCTTTTTGTATTTTTGTAGTTTGCAGGTGCAGCCCAATCTCTAGGTGCTGGAGCAATCCTTGTGAATCCTTGGAACATCACTGAAGTTGCTGATTCAATACGCCAAGCTCTAACTATGTCCCCTGAAGAAAGAGAGAAGCGACATCGCCACAACTTTGTCCATGTGACAACCCACACTGCTCAAGAATGGGCTGAAACTTTTGTGAGGTACACCTGTAGTAGCAGAAATTATCTTTGAGAAAAAGACCAAAAGTACTTGAGGTCTTAAAACCTTTTTGGACATCAGTAACTAGGTTGTTGATATTATTTTTCTATTGTAATTAGGGGGCTTATGAGTTCACAGCATGGAAGAAACCTGTTAAATGAAACCCCCTTGTGCTATCATAACCTTGTCCTAAAGAACTACCTTCTTTCTCTGATGCAATGTACACACTTATATTGTGCTTTTACGCACTTGAATTTGAGAATTTGTGTTTCATGATATTCGCTAATCTGGCTGCTTGCTTCACAGAGAAGGCTTCTTTTTTCATCTGCATAAGGTTTTGTGGGAGACCTTGCAGATTTATTCTTTAGCACCTATGAAGGAGGAGGATAGATTAAGTCTGGATAAGTGAAATTGATTTCAATATTATGGCCTTTAATCAGTTTTTTATTTTTGAATGCTGTTGGTGCATGCTAATAAATGACCATACCACATGTATATAGAGTGAAGTATAATTGGAAATAATTGATCAGTACCAATAACCTTTAAATAGTGATGAATAGACTCGTTAAGTATGTGAAAATGAAAATCTTCTGGTGTTTTTGTTTAGCAAATATTGTCAAGTATCATATTGCTAATAATCATAATTCAACTTGGAAATGTGTAGTACTGCTGTATGAAAACTTTAATATTTAATGTGGCTATTTTGATATTTTGCAGTCTTTATGAAAACAAGAATAGAAATTTCCAGCTTTTCAACTTTCATTTTGTGGTGCTAAACTTTGATTTTTGAATATTTTCCATACAGTGAACTAGATGATACAGTTATCGAGGCACAACTAAGGACCAAGCAAGTGCCACCTGCACTTCCAGAAGAAGATGCAATTAGTCGTTATTTGCAGTCTACTAATCGATTGCTCATACTAGTATGCTGCTTTTTTTACATCTATAATTACTGGTCTGCTCTTTTTAAGTTCGAAAAAAATCATTATGTCTCGGCTCAAAATAAGAAATCCTGTTACAAGTATATTTTAGACACATGCCAGAATTTGTGCGACTTTGTTCTGTTAGGAATCTAGACAATCTATTTCTAGTGAAAGAATTTTATGTCCTTCATTTTAATTTTTTTCTTTAGCCTGTTAATGGTATTCTGTGTCCCAGGTTGTAGAGGAGTATGCTGAGCCAACACTCACACACACACCAAACTAATGCAATTAAATAAAACATTAAATCACTCAAGGTTGAGCTGAAAATGAAAGTTTTAGATCTTGGAGAAAGTACCAATTTCTACCTCTATTCCATGCCTTAAAGCCTACTAGCACCGTATTAAAAATTGCATCTGAATTATGTTGAGTGAAGCAGCCTTGCAGTAATGGATAAGGTCAAATTTCTCATCTATTTTACATGGAGATCATCATGGCATCACCCATTGCCTCAATAATCAATAAATTCGTAACAAAATGAATTCATGACATGAATATTTCTGCTATTTTTCTGAACAAAGCATAACCTTGGAACATATTAAATAGGAGTTACCTGTCATATGAAACATTTGCTTTTCTTCTTTCCAGCATGATATTGAAATCCTAATGTGGATTTTGGGAAATTTTCATCATAGTTTAATATATGGTTTATGTTCCTGATTTTAATTGTTGTAAAAATGTTTCTGTGCTTGCTTTCTGCCTTCATATGATTGGTGTGTACACTACAGGGATTCAATGCAACATTGACTGAGCCAGCGGACACTCCTGGGAGAAGAGCTGATCAAATTAAAGAAATGGAACTTAAATTGCACCCAGAGTTAAAAGAATCATTGACAGCACTTTGCAGTGATCGAAAGACAACCATTGTTGTTCTCAGTGGGAGTGACCGAAAAACATTAGATGATGTATTTTCTCTATTTCACATTAATTTCCTATTTACCCTGTTATGAAAATGTCTTAACCAAGTGTTATCTCTTCCTCAGAACTTTGGGGAGTATGACATGTGGTTGGCAGCAGAACATGGAATGTTTTTGCGACTTACAAAGGGAGAATGGATGACAACAATGCCAGAACACTTAAATATGGAATGGGTTGACAGTGTGAAGGTGCTTCTGTTATAATAGTGTTCATTTTTAATTATCCCTTCTTGCCTATAGCCATATGACACATTTCACTTCTTTTCAGCATGTTTTTGAGTACTTCACAGAACGTACTCCCCGATCACATTTTGAACGCTGTGAAACATCACTTGTATGGAATTACAAGTATGCAGGTATGTGTCTTTTTGGAATTTGGACCAGCTAAATTTTGAAATTTATTTATCTCTGCTTGCTTCATTGTTGTTTTGTTCTGATATTACTATGATGGTAGATGTTGAATTTGGGAGGCTTCAAGCAAGGGATATGTTGCAACACCTCTGGACGGGCCCAATTTCAAATGCCTCTGTTGATGTGGTCCAAGGGAATCGATCAGTTGAGGTTCGAGCAGTTGGTGTTACAAAGGTAACGATATGATTGATATAGTTAAAATTATTGACACCACTAAAATTTTTCGTTGTTCTAGTACAATACTTGTTTATTCTGTATATGACAGCTTTGTATTTATTCAGGGTGCTGCTATTGATCGTATACTGGGAGAGATTGTCCATAGTAAATCCATGACAACACCAATTGATTATGTCCTATGCATTGGCCATTTTCTGGGAAAGGTAATTTCATCAACTTTAATCTCTCTAGCAATATTAAGCAGAACCTGGGAGACCAAAATCTCAATCTGATGTTGGTTTTCAAGACTTGGTCTATGTACTTGGATAAGTCGTGATCATGCTGGATTTATTTTACACATTGATTTAGCTTATAATAGGCTTATATTGTGTCATAAATGGGAATTATTGTGCATTTTATTAAGTCGGAAAACTGAAATTATTAAATAACTAATGTGATAATCATGTTGCAAAAGTTTCTTTGTTGGCAGCTTGAATAAACTTGCTTGAGGATTCAATATGAGAGCAATGACAATGCTTTCTAAATCATCTTTTTTAAAACCCTTCTTAGATTTACTTCCAAGATGTACGGAGTACCCTTTGCCCTTCAAATGGCTCATTAGCTCAAATGTCGAGCATTCATGTAAACCATTCTTTATCTCCGTGTGCATATTTCTCAAATATGGTATTGGTCATTGATAGGATGCACATAAACCTCAGATGTCAGATCTATCTGACCATCCTCTAGTCGTGCTAATCCTGCAACTGCCTTGTTCACAGAACACCTTCTGGAATTTAGTTGACTATTAACTGTTTGCAAAACCCGTTCTCAATTCAGGCCTTAAGTAAAATTATCTCATTATCATGTACTTGATCATCAGGATGAAGATGTGTACACCTTCTTTGAGCCAGAGCTCCCTTCTGATAGCTTAGCTGTTGCAAGAACTAAGCAAAATGATGGACTAAAATCGCCCATTGATAGACGACCTTCTATGAAGCTTCCAGCCATTAGAAGCGTGTCTAAATCATCTCAAGGTAAGGCACAGCGACCTTTACTAAATCCCGAGAAGAGAACAGCTAACCACGGCTGTGGGAGTGGGCGACGGCCATCAGCAGAAAAGATTTCATGGAACGTGCTTGATCTCAAGGGAGATAATTACTTCTCCTGTGCTGTTGGTCGAACTCGCACAAATGCTCGCTATCTACTTGGATCATCAGATGATGTCGTGTCCTTCCTCATGAAATTAGCCAATGCATCTACGTGAGACGAGTAGTGCTGAAGTCGAGAAATGTTTCTCTCCTGCAAATGGTAAAGCATCCACTCAGAGTTCAAGAACCAGGTGTGGTTCTTGAAGGCAGGAATGGTGAGGCAACAGAAACAGTCCTCTATAGGTTCGAATGTTGTAACATCAATAGTTAGCCTCCAATAAGCAAAGGCATCGTACCGAGAACCAAGAAAAAGATAAAAGATAAAAAACAAGAAGAAAAGAAAGAGCAGCAAGCCACCGCAGTGAGACCTTTGTTGAAAGATTTGAGGAAGAGAACTCTTATAGCCTCAGCTTCTTCATTTCCCTTCTTTTGCTTCTATCGTTCCATATGTTTATTTT
>Ga0325411_1003162_pt1 | contig 18538 bp, 7 predicted proteins | sample PopdelMetagenome_13_FD_206181 | JGI IMG/M metagenome (GOLD analysis project Ga0325411, IMG submission 206181) | Populus deltoides microbial communities from Bellville, Georgia, United States - Xylem-PdIQD-R4 | ecosystem: Host-associated > Plants > Phyllosphere > Stem > Wood/Secondary xylem...
TTAGCTTTTAATCTTGTGATTAGGCTGATAATTAGAGTCTTCATTTGTATCGATGGGCTTGTCAATATCTGCTATCAAAATTGCCTTGTTTGAAACCATTTTATTTTCTTTCATTCGACTTATCAATGTAATAAATGCATGTCTTAACATTAACAAAGTCAATTAATTGAAATGGTAATGACCCAGCCGGCTTTAGTTTGTTCGCATCCGATGTTTGGTTTTGCATTTTAAAAATATTTTAAAAAAAAATTAAATTTTTTTAATTTGAACCAAATAATTTATTTCTAATAATTTGCTTTTATTAATTTACTATGGAGTTCTCACAATGTAAAAAAAATCTTAACATTAACACATTTAGTAAAATAAAATTCAATTTTATTAGTTAAAATAAATTGTGGAGACCAACTTTGACACTAAAACAAAAAAGCTACTTTTCTTTTTTTATATTATTTATGAAGTGTGGATTTTAAAATTTTGGTTCCTAATTTTTTTTTCATTTTTATCTATTTTATTGAGGTTTTGATGTTTCAATTCTATTCTTTATTTATTTCATGTTTCAATCCCTGGATGTTGTGATGGAGAGAGAGTTGTAGCAAGATATAGGAGGAGAGACAAAATTGTTTATTGTCCATATTTTAGCAACAAAAACAATCAATATTGATGTTAATGGATTCCATTTGATGAAATAATTTCTATTTAGATGTTTTTGACCTCTCATCTTGCCAAAAAAATAGAATACGGCTTGATAGGTTTTTTATTTATGATGTTTTTTTAACCAATTAAATGTTGTTTTGAAGTTAGATATGAATTTATTAAAGTTTATGAGGAGTTTATTATGTGATTTTAGGGTAAAAAATAATTAAAAATAAGTTTTTTTGGTCCAAAAAGTTAATATCTGACTTTCCAGCCATCCAGGATAGTTATAATATAACTAGTGAATGGATGCATCATGTACTTTTAAAAAAACAAAATGATGACTAGGAGAGTGGGCTCGACCTTCTTTTAAATTCATTAGGAGTGCTAGCTCACTCAAGCCTTAGCATATGGTTGTTTTTTGCCTTTATTTTTTATATTTTTCCTTTAATTTTAATTACAATTCATTAAAATAAATTAAATAAAATATATTTGGGGTGTTATTTATTAAATATCGTTCAATTTTTACTTTATATTCAAATAAGATTGTAGCATTATTTTTATACTATTAGCAATCATTATTTTTTGTACGGCCAATCATTATAGTTGTTTTTTAAAATTTTATTCTATGACTTTCCTACTCATATCTATTTTTATTATCGTATAATTAAATAAGAAATAGATTTTAAAAAACAAAGTTATTAAACTCAAATATATTCATAACTCGGATTGTAGGTTTGGTGGTTTAACTTGAGTTCACCCCAAAACTTCATTGTCTTAATATTTAAAAAAAATGAAGCCATCTTGTAAAAAAAAATAAAGTTAAACCGGATTTTGATTAGATCAACTAGGTTGCATTTACACTTGTTAGGTTAACTGGTCACATCAACTCCTATCCAGTTTAGTTTGAAATTCAAACCGAACAAAAAATCAGATTTGAAATCTTTAAGTTTACTTGTCAAACAAAGTTTTATAACACAATTAAAAAGTTTTTTACAGCAACACTCAAGCAATATATTATTTTTATATTCTTTAGTATAATTGCGTCAAGATTATTAAGATGTTATTTTCATATTAAAACTTGTTTCTATGATTATTGTAAGATGTCGTATAAGAAAAGGATATTTTAGTAAAAAATATCAGAAAAACAATTGTGCGCATTCATAAAATAAAAGGATTTTAATTAGAGAGAAGGATTTTAATTAGAGAGATTCCATTTTTATCTATATTCCTAATCGTCCAAATTTTTGTGATATTTTTTCTAATTTCTTTTGATTTCTATTAGATAAATAACTTAGAACAAAAAATCTATATTAATAAGAAAAGGAGACATTATACTAACAAATTAATTTTTTAATTGAATTTAAATTATTACTCTTTTTATAAAAAAAAAAAAAAAACAACTTTACTTCCATATAATGAAATAGAAGTTTTAAAGGGCTCCCGTTAAACAAAATTAGATATCTAAATGTACATCTATCTCTCATCTTTCAAACTTAATCTTTTATTTGCGTTAATAATTTTTTTAATATTTTAAAGAAAAAAAACAATATTTAAGCCGCGAGAAACTCTTTGAAATTGTCATCAAACTCAGTCCAATGAGTAAAACTTGAAACTGACCACCTGATTTTGTGTTTTTCAAAACTATTTTTTATTTGATAATATGAAAATAAAAAAATAAAAATAAAAAAAACAAAAAATCTTAAAACTAAGAATCAACCTAATAAGTTGTAAACACCGTTTCCTAAACAAAAATCCACTACGATCTTAAAAGAAAACTTAAATTTAAATATTCAAATAAAGTCACAATATTTTGTATATGGTAGAAGGAAAAAATTGATAAATGTAATAAAATTATATCAAAGATGTATTAGGAATCTTAAAAGAACAAAAAACAATTATGTTAATTAAATATTCATGAGTTTGTTTTTCATATTAGACACATAAAAATTAAAAAAAAATAAAGTTAGAATTTCCATGAAAACCTATAATATTATTTATGAAAGATGACTGAATTGAATCATAATTTTTATAATGCATTTAAATATAAATTTATAAAAAGTTAAAAAAATAAAAAATAAAAATAATAACAAAAACAAAATAAAAAGGTAGCGGCTCAAGCATGTCCTAGGTGGCCTAGTGCGCCTAGACTTTGAAGAAACAAAACCCAGGTGTATGGGCCTCCCAAGCCAAACCCGCGTACTTGGTCTTTTTTTTAAGGGGTGAACGACCTATCATCTACCTTTTGTTTTTTTACAATTGATCTATCATCTACAAAAAATTATTATTGATACTGAGGTAGACATATATTTTCTATGCATTTTACTTTTTAGATTCTTATTTTTAAAATTTATATTTTTACAATAGTTTTAAATTTAATTTATTTTAATTGGGATATAGAAAAGTTCAATTTGAAAAAAAAAATTATAAAAAAATCAGTTAATTTATTGTTCATATATATAGTGAAGTAATTTAGTTATACCTTATTAATATCTTTTAATTTTTAGTATACGTAGAACATATAATTATCAATTTATTTTATTAAATATATAAATTAAATTATCTTATCACAATTTAAACTTTTTTTTATGCTGGAAAATATATTGAGAATATTTACACATTCTTTTTTATGTTAAAAAAATCTTAGTCTCATTCACAGCCGAGCATGCGTCAACTGCCGAGAAGATACTATAAGCCCGGCAATCCTATTCCCTAGAAAATGCCGAAACAAATACATCCGTCAATATAATATTCTCCTGCCGGACGTCACCGAGTTCGGGAAAAGAAAACAGAAAAATAAATCGGGTCCCGTAGACTATAATGCTGCTTGTGGACCCAAATGACCTGACAGAAAACAGCATCATAATATCAACGCTGATGGGATCCAAGTGGAAAACATGGATGCCAGCATTTTCCTTCATGGTAGGTGCAAGAATATGAATATCATATAGCCTTTCCGATGAGAAAAAAAAAAAAAAGAATTTTAATGTAGATATTCGAAGATAATTACGTTTCTATGATAGTATACGACAAGCAATAAACATCTTCCTCTTTTTTTTTTTTTTAAATCCATTAATTTATGAGGCTGAAAGTGATGAAATCGTTTTCTTACTAATCCCTTCCGGCAGCACTAGTGTTCGGGTATCATTATCATTGTTTTAAATTGTTAAAAAATTATTTTAAATCCATGAATAATTGAATCATTAGCTAATAAGCTAATGGGTATGGCAAATTTAATGTTGATATACACCCAATGCACTGTTGATTATAAATGTAATTTACTATGTATTTTTTTCTTCTTTTTTTAACTTTATTTTTTTTGCACTTTTTATTTTTTAAAAAAAAATTCCAAAATTATCTTTATCACTTTTACTTTTTTAATATTGAGCTGGTTAAAATTTTCGCTTTGTAATTTTTTTCCTTTAAAATATTATGGATTGTTACGGTGTTTTCCCACAGGTTTTTCTATTTTATTTTTTTATTTTTCAAAATTATATTTGTCGATTTTATTTTTTTAATATTAAGCTGATTGAGAATTTAGTTTTGTAATTTATTTCTTTAAAACATTGTTGATTGTTAGAGTGTTTCTCCACACGGTTTTTTTTTGTTTTTGTTTTTTTATGATTTTCTTCAAAATTATCTTTTTCGATTTTATTTTTTAATATTGAGCTGGTTAAAAATTACAGTTACAATATGTAAAGGAAGCACTGTAGCTTTCCTCGCAAATTACTGTGGATTGCTACAGTGTTTTTTCCCACATAGTTTTTTTTATATAAGATTGTCTGTCAATTTTATTTTTTTTAATATTAAACTGGTTAAAAATTACAATTACAAGTAAATACAAGTAAGGCTAAATCATGTGGGGAAAACACTGTAACTTTCCTCACAAAAAAACTATGGATTGATACAGTTTTTCCTCACATGGTTTTTTTCCAGTTTCTTTTGTGTTTTCTTTTTTTATAATATTTTTTCCCAAAATTATCCTTTTCAATGTTATTTTTTTAATATTGAGCTAATTAGAATTTAACTTTTTAATAAAGTTTAATCATGTGGTGAAAGCATTATGGCTTTCCTCACAAAATACTGTGAATTGCTACAGTGTCTCTCCACATAGTTTTTTTTTCTTATGATTTTTTTAAAATTATCTTTGTCAATTTTATTTTTTTAATATTGAGCTGGTTGATAATTACAATTATAAGTCATTATAAATAAGGCTAAATCATGTAGGGAAGCACTGTAGCTTTCATCACAAAACACTGTGAATTGCTATAGTGTTTCCAGCAAGGTTTTTTTATCCTTGTTTTTTTTATTTTATTTTAAAAAAATTATCTCTGTCGATTTTATTTTTTTAATATTGAACTGATTGAGAATTTAGCTTTGTAATTTTTTTTCTTTAAAACACTGTGAATTGCTGCAGTATTTTCCCACATGATTTGTTTTATGATTTTTTTCAAAATTATCTTTGTCGATTTTTTTTAATATTGAGTTGGTTAAAAATTATAATTACAATAAAACTAAATCATATGGGGAAAGCGTTGTTGTTTTCCTCACAAAACACTGTAAATTGTTACAGTATTTCTCTAAATAGTTTTTTTATAATTCTTTCTAAAATTATCTTTGTTGATTGTATTGGAGAAAACACTGTAGTTTTCCTCACAAAACATTATCAATTGCTACAACGTTTTTCCTCATAGGTTTTTTTCCTTCTAAAATTATCTTTGTCGATTTTTTTTTAATCTTAAGTTAGTAGAGAATTTAGCTTTCTAATTTTTTATATATTAACAAAAAATTAAATCATGTGGCGAAAGCACTGTATCTTTCCTAACAAAACACTGTGGATTGCTACAAATCATTTTATTTAGTCTCTAAGTTTTTGATCACCAACACAACTTTTTTTTCCGCCATGAAATATTTGCTCCATCATACTTTTAGTTTCTATTACTTATCTAGCACTGGTTCACAATTATAACACTATCAAGTACATTTATTTTATAAGCCCGCAGCAGCGCACGAGCATGCCTTCTCGTTTAATAATAAACTAAAAACGAAGTTCACTTAATTATTATTTTAAATTGTTATCTTTAACCAGATACACAACATAAAAGGTAATGTTAAAGGTTTGAAATTATTATCTATAAGTCTTGAAAAAACGATTCAGTGCTATAACGGGTATTTCTTTAAAGGGTATGTCTTCCATACTGAAGAGTATGGAGATGATAGAAATATTTATGATGATGGGATTTATGTTAATGGATAAACTTTCAATGAGTTTCAAGTTGATCATTATAGCAAATTAGAAGAGATTATTGAATTGCAATACGAGAGGGCATAAAATAGAATTTTTTTTATTCAAATGTTATTGATATGATACTGATAGAGATATTAGAGTAAATTCTTACCATTACTTGGTCAAAAATAATAAAAAAAGATAGATCTAGCAACATCAATAATGTTTTTGTATTTGCTAAACAATACCAACAAGTATGTTACATATACATTATGTCCCTTAGAAAGGATCATAAGATAATTGATTGGTTATTCATTGTGAAAACCAAAACTAGAAGGCGTGTCCAAGTTGTTGAAAATGATGAAGTAGCTAGGGGAGAAGATGTATTTCAACTTAATAAGTTAGTTGATCCATATTGAGTTGCTTCATTACCAGATTACACAAGTCTGGGAAAATCACAGCACAACTAGGTAAGTTTTAACATGTAAAGTTTATATTTTTTATCAATTAATAATTTTTTTATCCTTATTTTTTTAGTTTAATGAACTTTTAAACCTGGTTACGTGATTTCTGGTATGACACACACACCTATGCTAAGAGAAGAGTCGAGCCAGATGACTTTGAGGTGTAGAGAAATTTTGGATGCATTCATGAAATGGATCCTCGAATAAAAACAAGGAGACTTATTGTTCCATTAGCAAAAATATTGGCAGGTCGCTTCCTTTTATTAAGCATGCAAAGTTCTTAGTAAGACCATGATTATGATTATTTGTGACAATATTTAACTAATTATTTATTTTTCAGGTTACACAACTTAGGTGCGAGCCGACTCTAATAGAATTATATCTAGAAACGCATATACGGAGGAAGGATATATATAAAAAAGGTGCAGCAGTTCATGGACAATCGAGCTGAGACGTTTGTTGTAAGTAAACTTTGAAATATTTTATATATTTCTTGGACTAATGTTTTTTGTCGATGTTTTATACTTTTTTTTTTCGTAGGAACAATATAACTTCAACATGCATGTCAAACATGAAGAGGACTTTTCAACCCATTTAGAATTCGATCTAGAGTTATGATTAGAGGTTGGAGTAACCAATAGACCCGATAGAAATCGAGTTTATAGTATCTTTATGACTATGACCCGAGATATGAGATCGGGTTGTAATGTCTCAATAATAAGCACCCATAATCCAACTGAAGGCGGCCATCACCAGTCGTTGAGGAGTTTGTTGAAGAACAAATTGGTGCTCTAAGGGCTTAAATGGAGAGAAAGTATGAAGAACAAAGTAGAAGGCAATAAGAGGAGATGATGGCATATATGTCCAATCATTATCCTCCCTTTTATATACCTTCATGGGATTTTCCTTCCCCTCAAACTCCACCTGTAGCTCCAACTACTTTTTAATGTATATAGACATTTGTAATTGATTTTTTACAGTTAAGTTAATAATATAAAATGTGTTTTTCAATTTCATTTAGTTGTTTAATGCTATTTAATATCAAATTATTAATAGTATTTCAAAAAAACAAATTACTAAAATACCAACAGACATAAAAAAAATATGTTAGTGATTTCATAAACCCATTTTCCTTGAAGAGTTATAGAGAGTTATGAACCATTTTGATATAGACCAATGGATTCATTGACGACACATGTTTGTCGATGACTATGTCAATGATACACGATATATTACTGACGGTTAGTCCATCGATGAACAGTCGATAATATTTACCGATAGATAGGTCGATAGAAAATGGTCGGCGCCTATTCTGTCAACATTTAAATCACCAACTAAATTATCAATGTTCAAAAATCCCTAATGAGACACTCATCGATGATATACCTATTGAAATATATAACTTTTGCACCGATAGAATATTATGTCAGAGTAAATCAATTTTCCAATTGTTATTGTTTATATTATATAATTAGAATGAAAATGAGAGAAAAAAAAAATAGAAAGGGAACCATAAACTTGTTACAAAACCATGCTTGAAAAAAAAAACAAAAGAAAGAAATATATAGAAGGTTGGCAAAAAAGTAATAGCAATTTTAACTGATTATTTTCTTCTCTCTCGCTATCCATCTTTTTTTTTTTTTTGTTTTTTTGTTTTTTTTTTTTTTTTTTAAGACCACATTGAGCTCCGACTAATCCATATTCAAGCCGGGTAAGACCACAAGGGTGACAAAGCTCTCCCTACCGAGTATTTAACACAGCTGCATTCCTAAGTCTCGAACCGAGGATATTGGCTAAGCTAAAACGGCCCGTGCCAACTGATTTTACATGATCATTGGTAACTTCTGTCTTTGTTTGAATCACTTATAAACTTCTTTAAATAAGAAATTAAATTATTTGTTTATTAGGGTATCTCTTCTTCTTTTATTTTATTCTAAATCTCTCCTCTTCTTCATTTTTAAGAAAATTTAATTCGAACCTAATTAATCTCCAATTTACAAAAGAGGGATGAGAGAAGTTAATAAACTATCACAAATCATCCATTCATTTTATTTGTGAGTAAAATCTGGTTCCAAATCATTTGGGTTTATGGGGGCGAAACCTAGTCAAGGATTATTTAAAAATATAGTAGTAGTTATTTTTTAAAATATTTTTCACATGAAAATATATTAAAATAATAATATTTTGTTTTAAAAAAATTATTTTTGACATTAACACATCAAAATTATATAAAAACATAAAAAAATATTAATTTAAAATAAAATAAATCAATTTCTTTTAAAAGTATTTTCAAAACGAAAAAACAAACAGACTAATTTAAATATTTGTTTTACCCATAAATTGGTAAAAATGCATTCATAATACAAATGACTTTATATCCATCAATAAGAGATAATTAGCATGAGAGATAAGAAAAGAAACTATCCCATTAAAAAATAAAAAAAAAGGGGGTAAGAACTTGATCCATGTTTGCGGTGGGAAATAATCCATGGCCACATCTTTTCATTTTGCCACGAAGAAGATGTTTTTTAAGATAAGCCCACATTCTCACGTGTTTGCCATTTTTTCTTCGGTGGGATTCCACCGACCTGTTTTTTCGTGGAATCCAAACACGATAGCACCAACATTAATTCATTTCTTTCTTTTTCTTATGAATTTTCCCAGAGGAATTAAAGAGCTAGAAACAGGAGTTTTGTAGCCTTTTTTTATTTTTAGGAGCAGGAATTATCTTAGCAAGATATTAAATAAGAAATTATTGCATATTTTAATCAAGTGGGATATACGTGTTTTTGTCACGGTTACAAAACCCATCCGGGTCCGGGAAATTCAATTCAAATCTATCCATGTTAATTTAAAATAATGTTGTTTTAAGAATTTTTTTAATAAAAAAAATTGTTTTTTAAAAAAAAATCCTTTAAATTCAGATGATTTTAACCGAAATCCTATCTAATTTATTATATAAAACTCAGTACAGATTAGATGAACCAAGAGAGACCGAATTTAATAAAATAGTTAAAAAAACTCAAAAGGCAAATTCAATGCACTGCATCAGCGGCTAAAAACATCGTTGATTGATGTAATTAATTACGTCCGGGGCTAAAACTCGATCGTGGGTCCAAAAACAGGAACGAAATAAGAATAATTTATGGAATTAACATTCCAGATAACTCATGAAAAACAAATATATATATATATATATATATATATATATATATATATATATATATATATTATTAACTAAATAAAAAAATAAATCCAGAGAAACTTTCATTTTTTTTAATTTTTTGTTCGGATTCTATATCAAACCCCAAAGCGAGGATTCTAGTTACGAGGAACACTACCAGAAATTTGCTTAATACCAACAGAATTACCGACAGAATACTTCTGCCGGTAATTTAGGGTCGCCATTACCGACAGAATTTACTCCGTCGGTAGATACCGACGAACTTACAGACGGAATGTTGAGAATTTAAAAAAAGAGGGTGGTTCGCTGACGTGGAGGTTATTCCTGGTATTTTTTACCGACGGAATCACCGAGGGACTCAAAACGTCAGCTCCGTACGGTGACGTGACCAATTCGCCAATGAAAATGCTGACGGAATCACCAAAGGATTTAAAACGTCAGCTCCGTACAATGACGTGACCGATTCACCGATGAAAATGCCGATGGAATCACCGAGGGATTCAAAACAGCAGCATCGTAAGTGACTTGCCCTGTTTGCCGACAGAGGAGCCGACGGAATAATCCGTCAGTAAAGTCGTCGACAAAAGTTAATATATCCCCTCGACCCTATCCTCCCCTATTTCTCCTTCTTCTTCCTCATCTCAACTCTCCCCAATTACAAACAACTAATATGAATGTATAATTTTATACTTGTTATGATTTGTTTTAGATTTTGTAAGATTGTATTTGTTTGTAAATTGTTGAAACTTTATTGAATTACCGAATTACATGTGTTGTTTTGAAATAATTAATAGCTTGTTTAATGGGTCCGTTTTAATTTTTATCATCAATGGTATTGCGGAGTTATAATTTTTGTAAATTGATATATATATGTATTAATTTGTATGGATGTTGATAATTGATAATGAATATTTAATATTTATAAGAAGTTGTAATTGGTTTGTTGGATAATCTCGAGGTAAACCAATATTTTTGCAACTTTATTTACCTAACATAGTTAATTAATATATATTGTCATCATAATTTTATAGAGATTCGATAGAAGTCATAGATGATCGTTCATGGATGTATCGAAATTCACCTCAAAGATTACAGAGGATGGATTATTGTAACGGGGTTCAGGGTTTTACTAATTTCACAACATCTATTCCCAGAAATTTTATTGGAGGCGGTATTAAGTGTCCATGCAGGAAGTGTCAAAATAAAAAGTATCTGCATCCAGATGTTGTAACGATGCATCTTCTACACAAAGGGTTTATGGAGAATTACCATTGTTGGTATGCACACGGACAAGTATTTGTTAGTAAGAGGAGAATGGAAGAAAGGGTGGTTGGGTCAACTTCTAGTGCTAGCAACGTGCATGAAGCGGCAAATGACAACATTAATTCTTACAGGAATATGGTTATAGATGCAATGAGAATGAATCAACGTAATGTCAGTCAATGTCTAATTGTAGAAAAAGAACCTAATGCAGATGCAGCTAGGTTTTTTGATTTGTTGAAAGATTCTGACAAACTATTATGGGATGGCTGCACTAACCACAGTAAATTATCGGCCGTAGCACAGGTGTTCACCATCAAGTCAGATCACAGGTTGAGTGAGGCTGGGTATGACAAAATTATTGAATGAGCGAGAAGCATTTTACATGAAGGGAACAGGCTGAAAGAGAACTTCTATGCTGCGAAGTCCATGATGAAACCCCTCGGTTTAGGATACCAGAAAATTGGCATGTGCCCTAACTTCTACATGTTATACAACCTTGAAAATGTTGAGATGATCGAGTGCATGACATGCGGGCATTCCCGTTACAAACCCAGAACTGGCAGGGGAAAAACTCTAGTGGCATATAAAAAACTTAAATACTTCCCAATCACATCTAGACTGCAGAGGTTATTCATGTCACCAAGGACTGCTGAGCATATGACATGGCACCAATCACATGATGCAGTTGATGGGGTGATTGTGCATCCTTCTAATGGCAAAGCGTGGAAACACTTTAACAGTGTGCATCCTTACTTTTCAGCTGAATCAAGGAACGTGCGTCTTGGGTTGTGTACAGACGGATTCAACCCATTCGGTTCATTTGCTGCTCTTTATTCTTGTTGGCCGGCCATACTGACGGTTTATAACTTGCCATCAGGGATGTGTATGAGGCCAGAGTTCATGTTTTTATCTATGGTCATACTAGGTCCGAGCAGCCCGGTCCGGAATATAGATGTTTGTCTTCGACCGTTGATTGATGAGCTGGTGCAGTTGTGGTCCTCCGAAGCTTTGACTTATGATATATCGAGGAAACAAAATTTCCTTATGAGGGCGGCTTTGATGTGGACTATCAATGATTTTCCAGCTTATGGAATGTTTTTTGGTTGGAGCATGCATGGAAAACTAACATGTTCATACTGCATGGAAAACAACAAGGCATTCACGCTAACAAACGGAGGTAAAGCTTCTTTTTTTGACTGTCACCTTCGTTTCTTGCCATATAATCACAGGTACATAAAGAACAGAAAAGATTTCTTTGTTGACAGAGTTGAAAAGGATGTTGCACCCTCGCGTCTTTCTGGTGAAGAATTGCATGATGTTGTATCAAAGTACGGTAACATTGTCTTTGGTCTCCAATTAGATAAGCAGAAGTTCCCTAGTTTTGATTTGACCCATAATTGGGTAAAGCGAAGTATCTTTTGGGAGCTTTTTTATTGGAAGACCAATCTTTTCTGCCATAACCTTGACGTCATGCACATTGAAAATAACATGTTTGAGAACATTTTCAACACTGTCATGGATGTGAAAGGGAAGACAAAGGACAACATCAAGGCTAGATTGGATGTAGCTTTGTTCTGTAACCGTCAAAATATGGAGTTAGTTTGTGATGAGTCACGGGTCGCAAAACCAAGAGCAAGCTTCGTGTTAGAGAAAAACGCATAACTACTAGTCTACAAATGGCTTAAGAGTCTACGTTTTCTGGATGGACATGCCTCAAATATATCAAGGCTGGTTAATATGAAGGAATGCAGATTGTATAGAATGAAGAGTCATGAGTACCACGTGTTTATGCAAACACTCATCCCATTAGCTTTTCATGATTTGTTGCCAAAGGGGATATGGGATGCACTCACGGAGATCAGTCATTTCTTTAGAGATATATGTTCCACCAAGAATGTTGATTATATTGAGAGGCTTAAAACGAATATCGTCGAGACACTATGCAAACTTGAGATGATATTCCCTCCATTATTTTTTGACTCAATAGAGCATCTCCCCATACATCTAACGTTCGAGGCAAAAGTTGGAGGATCAGTCCAGTATAAATGGATGTACCCATTCGAATGGTTAGATATTACAGTTGCAATGTAATTCATATATAAAAGTATTTTATTTGTTTTTCTTAATTGAAAATATTTGATTAATTCAATGCATGTACTTGTTCAATCTCAAGAAAAAGGTTAAGAACAAGGCGCATGTTGAGGCTTCGATATGTGAGGCCTATATTGTTGAGGAGATCTCAACATTTATCTCATACTATTTCGAACCTCATCTGAGAACGAGAATCAATCGCGTTCCACGACATGATGATGGCGGTGAAGTGTCTTCCAGTGGGAACTTGTCAATATTCTCCAATCCTGGACGACCCACACATAAAAATGCTGTAAGAGGAAGATATTTGTCAGAAATAGAATTCAAACAAGCACACAATTATGTTCTATTTAACTGTAATGAGTTGAGACCTTTTATTCAATAAGTGTATATATGTGTAATACTAATTAAACTTTGTCAATAATATATTGTTAATTATATATTGTAATATAATACACTCATTACCACTTGCAGGGAACATCGATAATATTTGTTGTCCAATAACTCACAGCTGACCGAATCCCAGATCTTTTAATTACAAGATGAACAATTTGCCACATGGTTCAAAACACATGTAAGCACTATCACAAACTCATTCTCACTTGCAAAATTATTATATGCATGTCATTACGTGATTCTCATTTACTGTTCATTGATGTACATTATATACAAGGTTTATCAAATGAGAAGAAATGTTGCAAAGTCATTGTCTTCACTAAGCCTGGGCCCTGAAAGAAAAGTTAAGTGCTACAACGGGTATTTTGTCAATGGATATGTTTTCCATACTAAAGAATATGGGCATGGAAAAAAGACATACAACAGCGGTGTTTGTGTTAAGGGATCGACTAGCAGTGAGTTAGAAGTTGACTACTATGGTAGATTAGAAGAGGTCATCAAACTACAATATCATAGCGAGCAGAATAGAGTGTTTTTATTCAAATGCTATTGGTATGACACGACTGACAGAGGAATCAAAGTTGATCTGCACTATGGTCTGGTCGAAATCAACTCAAAAGCTAGACTCCGCAATGTAAACGTTGTCTTTGTTTTCGCAAAGCAATGTCAACAAGTTTATTACACATACACCCCTTCTTTTAGAAAGGATCGATCAAGAGTGGATTGGTTGTCAGTTTTAAAAACAAAACCCAGGGGTCATGTCAAGCTTGTTCAGGATGAGAACGAAGACACAAGTGTGCGAGATGAAGTCTTTCAAGTTAGTGAGTTGGTTGAACCATATCGAGTTGCTCCTTCGATTGACTTGGAAGAAAATTCAAATTTTTGTGTTTTCGATGATAGTCTTGTTGATGTTGACGCAGAGGAGTTGAATGTTGTTTTGAGCTCTAGCAGGCAAGCAAATGTCGATGAAGATGATGATATCTATATTGAAGATTGTGATGAAGGTGATGACTATTCAATTGACAAAGAAGAAGAAGAAAATTCGGACTAACTATCAGAATGAAGCCCTGTGTAAAAAAAAAATTCATGTAATATATATTATGGATGATATATTTTGTAATGTTTCCATATTTATTTTATAAGTTTATGTATTGTTTAAGCACTGTTGTTATTGTTTTGTGTGATGGACAATTTAGCAATCAAAATAATTACTTGAAATGTCACTATCACTAATGTCCATACCGATGGAATAAGGTCCGTCGGCATTTCATAGAAAGTTGGAAAATAATTACTTGAAATGCCACTATATCACCGACGTCTATACCGACGGATTATCGGCCGTCGGTATGTTGTCGACAGGTCAATACTACCGACAACATCACCGATGGACAGTGCGAATACCAAAGAGCTGTGCATTACATGCATCTTTGACCGTGTCATATTGCCGACGAAATTACCGACGGACCGCGAAAATTATGGAGGGTAATACGAAAGGTTGGTGCGAAATTCAAAATTTACCGACGGATTTTTGAAACGTCACCAACGGAATAAATTAAAATAATATTATTTTTAATAGCCGTTGGTGAATCCGTCGGTAAAACTACGCTATAAATCTTTGCGGCCGCCCCTTCAGTTCATTTTTTCATCTTCTCCATTCTTCACCTTTGATTTTTTTTTTCCTCTCATTTCTTCAAGATTTTTGCCTGCAATCTCTAACTAGTTTTCTTTTTAATCTTCATCAAATTAAAAGGCATGTGGTTCCTCTATTTCATTTACATTAAAGTTTTTTTTTAGCTATTATTTTTGTTATGTTTTTTGTTTTGGTGTATTTTTATAATGTAGATAAAGTCTTGAAATAAACACATTATTAAGGTAAGCATATTTCATTCCTAAAGTCTATAGTTTGTTTTTTAATTATTCAATGTATTTTATTGTTGTATTAGCTTAATAACTGAATAATTTGTTAAATTATAATTGTTAATGTTGAATTTACCTTAGAATAAGTAATTGAATATGTTGGAATAATTAGTAATTTTACTACATTATTGCATGATTTGTGTTTAATTATTTGCATTAATTTTAATTGTTAGTCTAGAGTTTTTTTTGAATTTATTGAATATTTTTTATTGTTAGTCTAGAGTTTTTTTTTTTTGAATTTATTGAATTTTTTTATTGTTTGTATTTATATAATGATTGAATAATTTGTTGAATTGTAATTGTTAATGTTGAATTTACCTTAGAATAAGTAATTGAATATGTTGAAATAATTAGTAATTTTACTATATTATTGCATGATTTGTGTTTAATTATTTGCATTAATTTTAATTGTTAGTCTAGAGATTTTTTTGAATTTATTGAATATTTTTTATTGTTTGTATTTATATCATGATTGAATATGTTGTTAATGTTGAATTTACCTTGTAATTAGTATGAATGTTATATGTATAGATGTTATGTTATATACAATATTAGTGTAGATGGAGTCAATTGGTTGTGGCTTTTGTGATTATTTGCAGGTTTGTGGATTTGAGTAGTATCTAGTATAGGGAAGGTGCTGTTGAATTTTTTTTAACATTCAAATTTAATTATATAATTATTCGTATACAATTGTGTAGATGCATAGACGAAAACCACAGCTCGTCGCTCACGTATGGTCGCAGCTAGTTCTTCTATCAGTGAGGATGATGTATCCTTAAGTGCCTCTCAAGAAGAGGCACCTACGCCACCTGCGCCGTCAACCGATGCTGCCTATTCCAGCGTGGGTTCACAGCACAGAGGTGGCATGCCTTCGCAGTGGAATCAAATCATCCGCAAGTACGAGACACAGTGGAAGGACAACCTTTCAATGTAAGTTTGTTAAGGTTTTAGTTTTTTCTTTTAAATTATAACATAATTTATGAACAACTAATCAATATTTCATTAATTTAATTTATTTTCAGGTTCACAAATATTGAGGCCGCCCGAGTAATGTCATCGGCGTTCAAATCATCGATGGAGATTCCATTATTTTAATGGAGTCAGGTATCCAGACATCCTGAATGGATAACTCAAATCGATACATGGTTTAGCAGATTTGAGGTTGGTGTTAATTTCTAATTTCTAGCTTATTTCTAATAATTTATTAATATAATTGTAAATAAATTATTATTTTTATTTATCTAATTATTTATACACAGCACAAATTCGCCTGGGATAGGGCGCATGACAAAGTTGTGAGGAGGATGTGGGAAAATCACGCGGCAACTAGGTAACATCGAAAACAACACAAGATTTTTTTTAGAAAAATATTTATGTTTCAACGTCTAATTTCTCACTATGGAAGTAGGTGCGTGATTTTTGGTATGAATCACAAAAAAAGGAAAAACAAAACCACGAGAGATAGGGGTCTCCAAGGCTGGAATGACGTGGCGGTTTGGAGGGATTTCAAACCGATATACATCCCGGAAGATATATGGACGCACTATCTTGAGCACGTGACGTCTGAGCGGTTCACACGACGCTCACAGTCCGGTACTGGCAACCGGAATCGGCCAATTCATGAATCGGTGACAACGCACACCGGCAGCTCCGTTCCGTTTGCTGCACATGCGAAACAGATGGTAAGATTAATTTAAATGAAATATATCGTTAAATTAATTTGTTGTTAATTAATCTTTTTTCATTATAGGCTATGTCTCTTGGACGTGAGCCGAGCCCGATGGAGTTGTTTGTGGAGACGCACGTGCGGAGTCAACACCGCCAAAAGGGGGCGCAACAGTTCATTGACATCCGTGCTCAACACTTCGTGGTATGTTTGTTCAACCATTTTATTTTGTAAGTTATTATTTTTATTGAATTAAATATGATGATTACTTTTTTTTGTTTTCAGGAGACCTATAATAGCCGATTGAGGGAGAGATATGGGGATGATCCTTTGACCCATCCGGAATTCGATTCGGATTTGTGGATGGAGGTTGGATCGTCTGGTGGACCTGTAAAAAATTGGGTTTACAGGCTCTCCAACACTACGGCCGAGAACTTGCAGGCAGCCCGTAGTGTTTCAACTATTGGGAGCTCCCAATCAGTATCGAGCACCCAATCTAAGGAGTTCGTGGCCTTGCAGCAACACACGGCTCAGCTCACCGAAAAATACGACCACCTATCAACGGAGCATGCACAACTCAAAACGGAGATGCACAACAAAAAACGGATTATGCACAACAAAAAGCGGAGTATGAACAGCTTCGCGAAATGGTCATAAACATGGCATCACAGAGTGGTGATACATGTGCGCCTCCTCCTTTTTGGTCGTATAACAACTAGCCTCCTCCTCCTCCTCCTCCTCCTCTTCTAGCTCCACTATTATGTTAATTTGTAATGAATATTATTTAACTTTAATAGTTAATTTAATATTTTTTTAAAAACACATTCAGTTTGTAATGAATATTATTTAACTTTATTTTTTTTGTTTTTGATGTTTAATAAAACTTTTATTTGCATAATTGGTTTTTATTACCATTAATTTATATACTTTTATATTATGTATTCTATGTATTCTAAATAATTTTTTAAAAACATATTTAAAAATAATCACGGAGGGTTTTACCAACGAAATATATCTGTCGGCATTTGACAGCAGCTGCCACAGTCACCGACGAATTTACAGATGGATATATTTGATTGGTATTATACACTCACCAACAACTTTACCGACGAATAGATCCGTCGGTATTTGACAGTACCTACCACAATGACCGAAGAATGTACAGACGGATATCTTCAGTCGGTATTTCAAACACTCACCGACACATTTACCGACGGTATGAATCCGTCGGTACGTATGTCACACTATCACCGATGGGATAAATCTGTCGGTATATTTCAAGCGGGAAACTTTTTTTTGCCAGCAATTTCCGTCTGTAAAACCATCGGAAAATGTTTTTTTATTTTTCCGACAGATATAGCGACGGACTCTGGTGTTACCGACGAAAGAAAAGCCGACGGACGTATTCTGTCGGTGAGGATGTCGATAAATAAATTACCAACGAAATCTTAATCACATACGGACGGAAGTTGTCCGTCGGTAAAACTATGAAATCTTGTAGGGGAATACAAGTGTTCTTAGTTAATGGATAAAGGAATCTTCTTAAAAATGGAGTGAGAGTAAGTGCCCTAAGCGTAGAGGACGAATATTGGCATCGCGTTGCTTTAGCTTTTCTTGACTATATATAAAGAAGGCCATTCCTTGTTTCAGTCTTTGTATAGAGAAGTATTGAGTGATTAAGGGATATAGAGGGATCG
>Ga0325411_1003163_pt1 | contig 18536 bp, 10 predicted proteins | sample PopdelMetagenome_13_FD_206181 | JGI IMG/M metagenome (GOLD analysis project Ga0325411, IMG submission 206181) | Populus deltoides microbial communities from Bellville, Georgia, United States - Xylem-PdIQD-R4 | ecosystem: Host-associated > Plants > Phyllosphere > Stem > Wood/Secondary xylem...
AACCAGCTAACTAACAAATTAAGAATCTATGGTATTCACCCTCCAAGCTCGTTGGATCCTTTTGTTTTCATTTGTTGGTACGACATTCCTCATCAAATCAAGCTTATCACGAATGATACATTCGATCAAAAGATTATTGTCTTATCTCAAATGTAGGAGTGTCAAAGTAATAAATAACCTGGCAAAACCAGGATCGAACTATAGGGAGGTTAATTGTATAAACTATAAATAAAGAAATAGATAATAACAGAAAAAAGAGTTGAAGAGAGCTTTGAGATGTGATATTAATGTAAGGATTTAAACAAATATAAACAATTGTCAAGGTTAAAGGATCCACTAATGGTATTTCAAAGAAGTATACTATAAACTCCTTTTATTATTCAACTGGAAACCACACACAAAGGAGGTTCCAATCGGATTATAATTTATTAACTTGATTATATTAATTATTTTATTGGAATAATGCCAATACTTGTAAATATTGTCAGGTATTCATGGTAATAACTTATATTAACAACAAATCAAGTTCCTTTCATAGCACAGGTGTCGGTTATACCATACAGTTGAGCTGTGAAAGTGCCAGTAGTTGTTGTACTAAGGGTTGTTCAACACAAATCTAGATTAACCATTTAACAAGCAAAGTATTAAGAGTAAGTAAGATAATAAATACAAAACATGTTAGTATCAAACATTAAAGTCCATGTTGAGTTTATACTATACTTATTCTTACACCATTAGTGTAACCTTTTCACCTAGACATAATAAACTTAGCTGAACATTATGAATAAGAGAAACATAAATAAACAAGATAAGAACATAATTATATAAGTATAGTAAAGGAAATGAAAAGCATATACAAAAGATTAAGGAAAATATAATATGGAATAAAACTTGAACATTACAAAATACAAAAAAAGAGAGTAAGAATAAGATCTTGATCTGAACAACTACGATGCCTGAATACATGGAAAATGCCTCCTTTTATAGGGTATTGATATGATGACTAATTGTTGAGTGGATGGTCACATCTTGACTTGGTGACAATCCTTATCTTGTCTGAACAAAACGTTATTGCTAACATCAAAATTTGAACAGATAGTCTTCATGAAAGTTCTGGGAAATTGTCTCAGCTTTCCAAAAAATCAAGAATGAGGTCATTTGGACTTCTAGAACTCGAGATATGGGCTGAACACTGAACAGTGTCTGGGCTGCAGGACAGAATCTGACTTATTTGTTGTTGCTATAGTTTGAACTTGAAAACGGTCCTTTGAATCTTGGACTCTTCATGAAAGTTTTAGGCATATGTCTTAGCTTTCTATCCAAATAAACCAGACCTAAATCCAATTCTACAGCTCCAGTTATGATCCAATAACTGAATGATGTTCCAGTTTGAATTCAACCAGGATCTCTTTTCTAAGCTCAGCCCTCTCTTTGTCTTCTCAATTTCAGTAGTTAAACTCATCAATCAATCCTTTGATTTATGTGATAGGATGATATTTACTTTGGATGCTAGATTTCTAGGATTTGAACACATAAAAGAATTGTACAAGGATGATAGTGATTTTGCTAATATCTACAATCCTTGCGAAACCTCAACTTTAGGGAAGTTTTATAGACTTGATGGATATTTGTTTAAATATAGTCATTTGTGTGTTCCTTTTAAGTTCTATCGAGATGGATGTGTGACATGAGCATTTTTATTAGCCTAAAATAAAAAAAAAACATATGCAACGAATATGTGATAAATGCATAACTTGTAGGAAAGCAAAGTCTAGGACTCAACAACATGGCTTGTATACCCCTTTGCATGTACCTAAGGAACCATGGGTAGATATTTTGATAGACTTTGTTTTAGAAACACCTAGGTCAAAATAGGATAGGGATTCAATTTTTGTAGTTGTTGATAGATTTTCAAAGATGGCACACTTTATTCCATGTCATAAAATCGATGATGCAACTAACATTGCTGATTTGTTGATGCGAACCTTGTGGTCACGCAACCCACAATCAAAATTGAGATCTGATCCTAGAAAGCTGAAATAGGTCTGATAGGAGTGTGACATAATGGAAACATGCCTCAAGGCACCAACACTATTGGAATGAGTAGGATGACGCCACGAAGCCAATTAATTTTCGATAAGTCAGATTCAGTTCATTTAAGAACTGAAGAATGCAAGAATCACTCTCACACGTTAAAACTCAAAAATTCATAAGTAAATATTCATCAATGGTTGCTGGAATTTTGGTTACACAAGTTTAAATAGTTCTTGAAAAATTAACCCTAATGGACCTCTTATGTGGACTTATATGAGGTCCACTCAAAACTGCCCTAAAAACCCTAAATTGAAAAGCCCATAACCTAATCCAAACAAGCCTTGGGTTGTACCTAACAAAATAAAATAAAGCTTCTAATATTAAATCCATGTTCTGCCATGCGAAGAAGAGAAGGAAATAAAATATTATAGAACTGATTGAAAGCTTATTTATAGCCTTCCATACAGCCTATTAATCCTAGAAACAAAAGGAAAATGTAGCCACTCATGTTGTTTCCAAGTTGTAGTATGATTCTTTTGTTTTTTTTGTTGTCCTCACCTCATGGCCCAAATAAGATTGTATTGGGCCCCTCTTGCACATGGATAAGATGTACTAGGGCCTCCTCTTGATACTCCAATGGACCCTTTAATTTTGACTTGGTCAAAACCTTCAATACCAATGCATTCAATGCCTCTTTCAATGTCTTTATCTTAGACCGAGTCATTGGACAATTTGAAACAAGTAATCTTTGCTAGTGTTTCTGGGTTGGTCCCCATCATCCCTCTCCTCGAAAGGATTCATCCTCGAATCCAAACCAGTGTCAAACAACGTAAGATCATCAACATTAAAGGTAGGACTAACATCATACTCACTTGGAAGATCAATTTTGTTTGCGTTGTCAATGATTCTCTCTAAAACCTGGAATGGATCATCACCACAAGGCTGTAATTTTGATTTTCTTTGGTTAGGAAATCGTTCCTTACGCATGTGCACTAAAACCCCATCACCGGGTTAGAAAACAACCTGTGTATGTGTCCCTTATTTCTTTTAGAAGCGTATAGTCTGCTTTTTTTTTTTTTCTATTTACAGTCAAACTCCCTCATGGAGTTGTCTCACCATCTTTACCTTCTTTTCACCATTTAAACTTACCATTTCTTCAAAAGGTAATGGAATTAAGTCCATGGAGTTAGTGGATTAAACCTATACACAATTTCAAAGGAGAAAAAGCCAGTGGTCGACTGCACATTTATATTATAAGCAAACTCAACAAAAGGCAAACTGAATTGGACCAGCCCAGAAACACCAGCAAGGACCTATTACATGTTCCAAATCCAATGACTCTGTCCAAAACAAAGGTATTGAAAGAGGCATTAAATGCATTGAGTGCAAGAGGGGTCCAACACAACCTTATTTGGGCCATGAGGAGAAGACAGCAAAGGAAACAAAAGAATCCTTCTACAACTTGGAAACAACATGGGTGGCATGGAAGGCTATATAATAAGCCTTGAATCAGTTCTATAATATTTTACTTCCTTCTCTTCTTCTCATGACAGAACATGGATTTAATATTGTGGGCTTTGTTTTATTTTGTTAGCTAAAGCCCAAGGCTTGTTTGGGCTTAATTAATACTTTGTTTTCTGTTACGATCCAAGGCTTGTTTGGATTAAGTTATAGGCTTTTCAGTTTAGGGTTTTGGGTCAGTTTTGAGTGCACCTCATTTAAATCCACATAAGGGGTCCATTAGGGCTAACTTTTCAAGAACTATTTAAACTCATGTAAGCTAAAATTTCGGCAGCTTGGATGATAATTACTTCTGAATTTTTCAGTTTTAACGTGTGAGAGTGATTCTTGCATTCTTCAGTTCTTGAACGAACTGAATCTGACTTATTGAAGATTAACTGGCTTCGTGGCGTCATTTTACTAAATCCAATAATGTTGGTGCCTTGGGGCAGGTTTTCATTGTGTCACACTCCTATCAGACCTATTTTGGTTTTCCGGGATCAGATCTCAATCTTGATTGTGAGTTACGTGACCACGTGATCACGAGGTTCGTATCAGAGCTAGGCTTCGAAACAAGGTCATATCCTTCTGTTATTTTTTTTTGTGTTCCTTTAAGTTTTTCAATGTTTGCGTCAATCTTTTTGTTCTTCGTGTCTGTGTCATCTAAACAAAAAACAAAAAGGCTTATATTTCATCTTGTTACTGTCTCTAATCATATCAGTAAATTAAGATAGGGATTAGTTGAAATTTGAAGGATCATTCAATTTTTTCCGCAGAAACACAGCTCTTGGTGAACCATAAGCAAACCACCACGGAATTAATTGAAACTTCATATTCCGTCTATTGGGGGTGAGATCGCATCATATGTCAACTTTGGGCTTATTCTGACATCGGCTTCTGGAGGTTTTAATTGGGGGTTCAATTCTGCCGCAAACTGATCATACAAGGGGTTTGGGTACCTAGACATAAAAGAACGATCTATAAATTGATATTTGTTGTTGGTTTAGTATTATAAAACTAAACTTTGAATTTGATGTCATTTCAAGATTGTTTCGTCTGGGTTTCAATTCTGTTACGTAAAAATTGCGTAACCGGTTAGATTGGCGTCAAGTTTCAAAACATGATCATTACTGTTTATTTTTGTCCAAATCTTTTTGCTTCTATTCTAATATTCGCTTCTGTTTTATTTTGTGTCTTCATTTCGTCCACAATTCATACGAATTTGCATTGCTACTCTCAAAATCATAATTGTAGTTTTGTTTTGCTTTGTTTTCAGTATATTTATTGATTCTTGAGCTTGAAAATTATAATTAGAGTGCACTGCAAAGGCTATTGACTTTGATTTGTTGATTTCAGTTCCTAAAGAACTAAAAGAAAGCAAGTTGTGAGGTAAAAGGCGTAGGGAGCGGATTAGAGTGAAAAGCCTTGATTTTTTTTTGTGTAATACACGAGAGGTGTGAGGATATATTTTGTGCTGCTAACCAAATTTTGCAGATTCAAATAATATCTGAAAACAACGAATCAGCTACACAAAATGCCGATGTAGCTTTCCAATTGCGAGCCATAGGCGCCAGCAACTTGAGCTGTTGTCTAAAACGTACAAGGATTTGAAAGATGAGGTGAATTCAATAAAGCAACAGAATAGTGGGGTTGATCGCCGAGTAAATACTGTCCGTATGGCCGTACAGAATGTCAGATCTGATTTTGAAGAGTTTGTTGACGAAAACACAGATGCAAGTGCAGATGACTATGATTGTGCATCTGCTGGTCAAGGAATCAGGTTTGGACCGAACAGGGCTAGGAGCAATGTGAATTTTCATGGCATGGGCACTGATGAAGATATGGATAGGGACTTGGACACCATTAAACTGAAAATTCCTAATTTTTAAGGTAAAAACGATCCCGGAGCTTATTTGGAGCAGGAGAAATTGATAGATTGGATTTTTGATTGCCATAGCTATTCAGAACAAAAGAAGGTGAATTGGTGATAATTGAGTTTACGGAGTATGCATTGATTTGGTGGGATCAAATTGTAATCAGTAGGAGGAGGAATGGGGAGCGACCCGTTCAGATTTGGGGGAAGATGAAAGTCTTAATGAGGAGATGATTTGTGGGTCTTACCCTTACTGGGCACTTATGGGTTTGACATGCGTTTTTACGTTTATGTTCTTGCCATGAACTTTGCTTTAGGTGGTTGATTTCGATGTCATTTTTCTTTAGGCACTTATAACTTAAAAACATCAATTTATTGGTTTTTTTATGTTTGTTTCCTTTGTTTCTTTGTTTAATAAAATCAAATAATTGTGGTTTTTATTTGATTATCATGATGACCCAGCTCTAAAATCTTGCTTAACAAATTTCACATATGTTTATGCCTTTAATTGGAACCTTGTTTTTTAAATCAGATTTTTAGGTTCTATCTTCGTGTTCTTCATTAGATTCAAACTAAGAATCTTGTTAGATCTTCTAATTTTTGTTTATGTTGCTAGACTTTGTTTATGGGTTTGGGCTCGAAAGCCCAACCCAAGTATCTGGGCTGAGTCCATTCTCCATAAAGCTATCTTTGGCATGTTCGTTTTTATCTAAGGAAAAAAAATGTTTTTTTGTTTGTAAGGTGTGTTTGCCAAACACGATTTAAGGTCGTGTTTGGCGATTTACGCCCACTATTTTTTCTAGTAATGTTTGTTTTCTTATTATTTATGCTTTTGCAAAACAGACCCTAAATAATTTCAACAATATTGAAAAAAATTCGAGGACTATTTTAAATTTTTTTGTAGGATCTTTTCATGTTTTTCAACCATTTTATTTAATATTTGGGTTGTAGAATTATACTATAAGATACTGACTCGGTATTAAATCTACCTTCTTTTCCTTTAAATTTTTTTTAAAAATACAAAACAATATATAAATTCCTTATGCAAACAATATGTTTTTATTTATGTGTAATGACCAAATTCTAAAATCCTTATGCATACTTCATAAAAATAAAAGTTAAAAATTTATATTTTTATCATATTTAAAAAAACACGAAAAATAAAATATAATAATGAGTATAACAAGAGGTTTGTGATTATCCATTAAGATTTGATCAAAATCTCAAAAAAACCATAAAAAATTTGTTTAATTAATATTTGAATTATGAATTTTATAAAGTAATGCATATTCTCATTATTAAACTAATTGAATTGACAAGAATAAACCTTTAGTTTTTTATGCTTTAGAAAGGTTAGGTTTTAGCTAGATAAGATAAGGATTTCCTTACTGAGAAGAACTTTTCTTAAATCTTAGACATAGTAATGAATAGAAACATGACTCGGATAAATAAAAAATGCAACTTACCTTTAGGGATGATAAATAAACAATGCAACTTACCTTTAGGGATGATACGTCCTCCCTATATACAAATATTCTCCTTATCCAGACTCTAAAATCAGTTAGGGTTCCTGGTGATCAAAATATCAGGTGGTGACTCTATCCTTTTTTTACTAATAAATGACAAGAATTTCTTGTTCTTTTCACCCAAAACATGAAAATCATGATCTAAGAGAATAATTGTCGCAACGCCACATACGTGCAACAAAAGTAATGCTAACAAAATTAATTTAATTTATAATCAAATATTAATAGTTACAAAAATTGTGTTAACTTGCATAATTGTGAAATGCTCACCATTATACAATAATATTTTTTTTTGATAAAGTAAGTATATTAACCAAAAGAAAACAAAAAACTACATTAAAGGTGGCCCACAAGCAAGGATAGTCGGACATGACTGCCTAACCAAAAACTCCAAAAAAAACATATGCCCTAAAGTAAGGCTAAGAGGATATTACCTCAAATCGTAGTCACTAAAGTCCAATTAAAACTATGTTAACGAAACAAACACAAAGAAAATTGGGGCATACCCTAAGGTAATGCTAAAAGGCCATGCCCTCAAAAACCAAAACAAGAGAAATCATCTAGAGTCGAAAATGTTGTCAACAAACCTCCACGCAATATGAATATCCAAAGAGGCCATATTACAATAAATGTTAACTTTCATAACTATACACTAAACAACATCATTATAAACAACTGAAGCATTGCAAAGAGCCTTTGATGCGAACCTCATGATCACGTGGTCACGCAACCCACAATCAAGATTGAGATCCGATTTCGGAAAGCCAAAATAGGTCTGATAAGAGTGTGACACAATGGAAACCTGCGTCAAGGCACCAAATCTATTAGATTGAGTAGAATGACGTAACGAAGCTAGTTATTCTTCGATAAGTCAGATTCAGTTCGTTCAAGAACGTAAGAATCACTCTCACGCGTTAAAACTGAAAAATTCAGAAGTAATTATCATCAAAGCTGCCGAAATTTAGGTTACATGTGTTTAAATAGTTCTTAACAGTAACCCTAATGGATCTACCCTTGTGAGCTGAACTGACCCCCATACAAAACTAACCCAAAAACCCTAAACTGAAAAGCCCATAACCTGATCCAAACAAGCCTTGGATCCTAGCTCAAAACAAAGTTTTAATTAAGCCCAAACATGAAAGAAAATAATAAAAATAACTAATGTGTCATTATATACCACTAGCCCTTCTTTCCTTGTGTAGATAGGATGAATAAGGAATCCTTATAAGAAAAGGATTCTGAAACATTAATGAATCATTGCCACACTTGGAGATTATATTGCAGCTCATTAAAGATCCTTGTGGAACTAGGAAATTCCCAAAACCAGCTGCCATATCCTTGTAGGAAAATAATCATAACCAAATAGGAAGTCCACAAGTCAAATGGAAGTAAATAATAAAATTCATACAGCCTCTGTTGACCAGTATTTTGGTGCCTTTCCGAACTCCGTTGACCTGCAATTTCAACCCATAGTAGGACAACATGTCTGGAGAGTCCACATAGTATTTTAGGCCGACCAACGGTCGGATTGAGAATTATTATTGTTGTCGTAAACCTCCAATTGTTGCGCTTTTTACGCCAAAATTCGAATCTGACCTTACTTGGGTCGTATCACAAGGCTGAACCGTATCATTCCCTCCATCTTCAAGAAGATTCTCCCTCGAATCTTGAATAGGATTAGTAGCGACTTCTGTAGCCTCTTGTTTAAGCCTTCAGAATTCCCTAATTGCTAACACATTTCTCCAACAACATTGGATAGAAGTAGTGACTGACAAGAATTTCAAATAAACACGCCATACTAACCACTTGAGTATATAATTTTGAATGATAACCACAACGGCTCCCCTTCATCTTTCATTCTTTTAGTGTTGTACCTCTTTTTCCCATGAAGCTTGAAGATCATAGAATAATCTTCTACACTTATCAACTTCTCGTTCTAAAACCACCAAACCATGGCTTAGTTTTTCGCATCGTTGATTTACAATCCTCCTCTGTTCCCCCTCCCTTGGTGAATACATGACACAAATAGGGGGGAAAAAACAAGAAGAAGATGAAGACAAGAATAGAGTTTATAACAGGAAGAACACTGATTTAGACTCGAGATTACAAATCTGACTTTTGTTTGGACCAAAACTGATCGAAAACAAACAAATATGAAATTGATGAGAATGACTCAAACAACAACCAAATATGATGACAATATACTGGAAGGAACAAAATCAACAAAAACAAAACAAATTTTGAAAGACAACACAAAACAAACCGTTATAACAAGACAAAACCTGATTCTGGAAACTAATGAAAACACAATCCAAATAACCTTGAATTTAATATATAATATTAGGATACCAAGAAAACAACAAATCTCAGTTTATAGGTCATTCTATGATGTCTAGGTACCCAAACCCCTTGTATGATCAGTTTGCCGCAGAATTGAACCTCCAATTAAAACCTCTAGAAGCTGATATCAAAATAAGCCCAAATTTAATATATGGTGTGATCTCATCCCCAATAATGAAATATGAAGTTTCAATTGATTCTAAGGTGGTTTGCTTATGGTTCACTGAGAATAGTGTTTCTGCGATAGAATTGAACCTCGAATTAAAACCTTAAACAAGTAATATCAGAATAAGCCCAAATTTTACATATGATGTGATCTCACCGCCAATAGACTGAATATGAAGTTTCAATTGATTCCAAGGTGGTTTTCTTATGGTTCTCCAAGAGTTGTGTTTCTGCGGTAAAAATTAAATGATCCTTCAACTTTCGACTAATCTCTCTCTCTCTCTTTCTTTCCTTTTTTTTTTAATATATTGATATGATTAGAGACGGTAACAAGATGAAATATAACCTCTTTTTTTTAGATGAAACAGACACGAAGAACAAGAAGATGGACGCAAACACTGAAACACTTAAAGGAACACTAAAAAAATGAAAATAACAGAAGGATATGACCTATGTTTCGGAGCCTAGCTCTGATACCAATTGATGCGAGCCTCATGATCACGTGGCACGCAACCCACAATCAAGATTGAGATCCGATCCCGGAAAGCCAAAATAGGTCTTATAGGAGTGTGAACACAATGGAAACCTGCCCCAGGCACCAATACTATTGGATTGAGTAGAATGACGCCACGAAGCTAGTTATTCTTCGATAAGTCAGATTCAGTTCGTTCAAGAACGTAAGAATCACTCTCACGCGTTAAAACTGAAAAATTCAGAAGTAATTATCATCAAAGCTGCCGAAATTTAGGTTACATGTGTTTAAATAGTTCTTAACAGTAACCCTAATGGATCTACCCTTGTGAGCTGAACTGACCCCCATACAAAACTAACCCAAAAACCCTAAACTGAAAAGCCCATAACCTGATCCAAACAAGCCTTGGATCCTAGCTCAAAACAAAGTTTTAATTAAGCCCAAACATGAAAGAAAATAATAAAAATAACTAATGTGTCATTATATACCACTAGCCCTTCTTTCCTTGTGTAGATAGGATGAATAAGGAATCCTTATAAGAAAAGGATTCTGAAACATTAATGAATCATTGCCACACTTGGAGATTATATTGCAGCTCATTAAAGATCCTTGTGGAACTAGGAAATTCCCAAAACCAGCTGCCATATCCTTGTAGGAAAATAATCATAACCAAATAGGAAGTCCACAAGTCAAATGGAAGTAAATAATAAAATTCATACAGCCTCTGTTGACCAGTATTTTGGTGCCTTTCCGAACTCCGTTGACCTGCAATTTCAACCCATAGTAGGACAACATGTCTGGAGAGTCCATATAGTATTTTAGGCCGATCCAATGGTCGGATTGAGAATTATTATTATTGTCGTAAACCTCCAATTGTTGCGCTTTTTACGCCAAAATCCGAATCTGACCTTACTTGGGTCGTATCACAAAGCTAAACCGTATCAGCCTTTCCATTTAGCCTAACATTCCTCTCCCTCCAATTATAGTATATACTACAATAGCTAACATCATAACAATAACCAAAGACTGAAGCGAGCTACCTCTACCCAGGATATAAATCCATATAAGGGTACTAGCCCAAGGACGATAATTGAAAGGAATGAGGCATTTAGAGCAAAGTTCATACCAAATGTGCTAAAGAAAGGGCAACATAAAACAAGTGATTAATAAGACATGTTTATGCCATACAAGTTTCCACCACTCTACTTTGCTCAGAAAAGAGCGAAAAGCATTCCAAGCATAACAAATGAAGAAAATACATGTATGAGCATTCTTCCAGCAAATAATATTACGCCTCTTATCAGCCGGAAGAAAAGAAACTGGGGTACATCTAGCAAGCTCAATTCACTCTCCACTCCTGACCATCTATAATTAAGCTCCCTTAGCATCTCTATCCAAACCAAAATCAACAATAATTATTTCCTTGAAAATAATATTATTTTGAAAAAATTATTCTTACTCTCCTATAATTTAGTTATTTTTTCATCTTATTTCTACTCTTTAAAAAATTATAATTTGTATTTTAGATCAATTTAATTTTTAAATTTAAATAAAAAATAAATTTATTCTCGTATATAATATGACATGAATAACTAAAATTAACTATTCACAATCCAATTCCAATATCTGCTTAAAATTCACCTTCAAATAACTATAGCTCCAGCAAGAGAAAAATAGAAGGTTGAATTCACAACAGCTGACCACAAAAAAGACACCACCTCTATTTCACCTTTCACCATTACTGTTTATCTCAACAACCCCATTTATCTGCCCCAACATCTAGGCTTTTAGCTTGACTTAATTCACGAAAGAGAAATGACCCCTGGATTACCACCACTTGCTTGTCATCGTGATTGCTAGTGAATCCAAATCTGTGTTGTTATGCTATACTTGCCCTTGCATCTTTACAGTGATTATCGGGCTATTATCCCGTAGTCTTTTTTCTTTTTAATTAATTAAATCCCATGTATTTTCTTTCTCACCACCCATCGTTTTGGCTTTCTCTTTGCCACCTGGGATTACTAGCTTCAGAGCTTCATAGATATTTTCTTCATTAACAGTACTTCGCGCTTGCACTTTTGGTTCATTAAAAAAGGTATGTTCTCCCATTGCCATTAAAGGAACCCTTTACGGCCTCTCCCTTAGCTACCTCTCTCTTGGCAAAGAAGAGATGAAAAACCCATTCCTTTGTGCTTTGGAATATGAGCTTACTGGATCCATTACCCTCAGCGGCCTCTTAACAATTTCCGCAATCCTTCCCATTAATTGACAAGAAGTTTTATGTTACCAACTAATGCGTATCACGTCACTGACTACGATGAATTAAATTTGATCTCATATCTACGTATCTTTGTGGAGGAGAAGACGAGTTGGGTACCTAGGAAAGGAGAGGAAATAATATTAGAGAAAGAGACGCAATTTTATAATTTTAAGATTCAAGGACTCTTCAGACAATATAATATTAACTTATAGTGTAGTTTTTTTATTTTATTTTTACTTACCCTTAATCTTTTAAAAAATTATTATTTATATTATTTTTCATAGTAAAATAAATTAAACAATAAAATAGTTTAAGATCGCGAGATATAAAATTTTAGAATGTAAATTATAATTTTTTAAAATATGAAGGATAAACATAAAAACAACTAAACTATAAAATAATTAGGATGATTTTTTTTAATTTAAATTATCTTATTGACTTATTTTTAGTAAAGATGTAAAGAGTTATATTTGTTTTGACCTTAAATATATAATATAATTTTTAAAAGAAGGGAAACAAAGCGAAAATATGACTAAATTATAAATTGTTTTAAAACTTTACCCGTCTAGTGGATTGATCTATGATCTCAGTGACTCAGGACGTATGTCAGGCTGAGATTCAATAAAAATAAATGGATAATTAACCTGGGATGACTTGGTCAAAAACTTGGGTTGACTTATGACACGGTTAAGAACAAAAAAAACATTGATTTTTTTTAATTTTTTTAAAATAACATTATTTTTATTATCCGAGTTAACTCATTTAAATAGTAATTCTAGACTTATCCTGAATCAACTTCTGAATTGATTTTAAAAACTATAAAATTATGGAAAGAATAGCGTAATGTTTTTCTATTTTCAGATATTATTGACTAAAAACATGATTAATCTCATCCTTCCATTAAAAAGAAAACTAGTATATTATATATTGATTTTGCTATCACATATGGATTATACGTTCATGGACTTCAATTGCCCATTATTTTTAACTTATCTTTGTGTGAGAGTTTGTGTTTAAAAATGAAACTTGTATAATTTATACCTATGAGTTTGTATTTAATAATAGAACTTGTATAATTAATTTGATTTTTAATCAAATACTTCCTTATTACACACCTTGATATTAGCAACTAAAAAACCAACCACGTATCTTACAAGGTTAATATTAAACACAAAATCAAGATTTTACGAGGGTATCTCTAAATGGTCAAGCAAATAAGGGCTAATCTGGAAGATTCTATGATATTGAATCCTCCTAGCTAATGAAAATAAAATAAAAAAAAGTTCTCTTTTATCCTGAAAATATATATGGTGCTAATGAGTCTTTCCTCAATTCTCGGACAAAAATGTCACTCGGGTGCAAGAAGGTAATCAAAATACTGGGTTATTTTCATAGAAGAACTAGAGAAAAGAAGGTTATAAATTAAAATTAAAATAATAAAATAAAAATAATAGCCATCAATAAAACATTGTGGCTTATGAGGCAAAATATTGTCTATTAGCATAATGTTAGCTTTTTTGTCTCTTTTTTTTTCCACTTTGATCACCAAATTGTTTTTTTTTTCTAGATTTATCCTTTAATGTTGGATAGATTGAAATTTTGATTTGATGATTTAATTTTATTTGTCTTTGATGTGTTTATTATGGTTTTTTAAAAATTCTCGGCATCATGTCGGTGTTTGATTTCACAAAACATAGATCAATTTGGTTGTTTGCAAAGAATTAAAGATGAGGGGACCAAAATTGAAAACAATGAACAATGGCAGGCTTTTTGTTTTTTTTCTTAAATCAGTGTCAACCCTGGTCTTCTTTTTTTTTTTCTTTTTGCCTTCAATCATCAATTTTTTTTCTTGTCAATTAGATCCTTCAATGTTGTGTTGATTGGAATTTAAGGTTAATGGTTTGTTTTGGTCTGCTTTTTATGTAGTAATCTAAAAAAAATCTCATAATTTTCTTGGTACTCAATTTCACAAAGAATAATCCAATTTTTATTGTTTGTGAAAAATTAAAAATCAGGAGATTGAAATTGTATCACAAAAAAATTAAGAGGTCATTTAAAAAAAAAATTATGCACCACCTTTTCTATAAATTTCTTTTTTGGTTTTTTGTTTCCTTGAGTTTGGAGATTAAATGGATTGATCCAAAATTTTATTTTTTCTCGCATTTCAGTCCCTAAGTTGAGAAGGGAGAGAGATAGTCTTCAAATTATAATGAGTAGAGATCTTAGTTGACAAACATGCACTTTTCCGCGACGAAACTCGTTATTATTAGTGTCAACAAGTTTCATTCGACGATAAAAGTTTTATTTTGACATTTTTTTACCTTTATCTTTTTTTATTAACGTGGGTGTCCAGGCTAGTTTGGGCGCACCTCGACTAATCCCACGGGTCCTAAAATTAATAATCATGTAAGCATCTAGTTGTCCTGAGAGAACTTGAACTCGTGACCAATTGAACTACCCCTCAAGGGTTTTTTTTCCCTTTATCTTGCCAAAGAAAGTGTTGGGTTTCTTTTTTTATTCATGTTGATTTTTCATTTTTAAACCAATAAAATGCTAATTTAAGACCATAAATGGGTCTATTAAGATCCACATGGTGTTTATTTGATATTTTCCAATGAAAATGGGGTTTTAAACCCTTTCGATGCCTAAAATGTAGCTACCTTATTTGTTTTTTTTCCTAAAATATAGGTGATACAAATCAAGTCAAATATAAAATTTGGCCTTAAAATATATATTGACTAGTTTTATGAGATCGGGAATATCTCTCAAGCCACTCATCGGAACGAGCTGAAAATTTACAGGGAGATATTAGACACATGGAACTATTGGTAAATATTCAAGTCAAATAGAGTTTAAGAACATATTATTTTAAAGGGTTGAAGTTACTAGATAAATTTGTCAGACTAAACATTTGCATATTGTTTAGGACATATAGAGCTACATGTGGGATTTTTATGTGATTCAAGTTGGTTTGGAAACTAGACATCTCAAGTTTTTTAAACATATGTGGTAGACCTATTAATTCATCAAAACAAGAGAGAATGAAGTGTTTGAAGTAAGGACTGAAAAATCTACCAGGAATGTGTGAAAATTAGAGATTCGGGCTATATGGAGGAATTTTGACGTGAAGACTTTGTTTTTATTATCCTATTTTATTTATTTATTCAATTTGAATAATTACTTTTAATTTTGGTTTGTTCTGATCCATTAAACATTGTTTAGAAATTTATTTCATTATTGAACTTATGTTAGTTGATTACTAGTTTAGGTCCATTAGCTTGCATCACAAAAGGGGTCTATTAGGGTTGGTTAAAGGGGACTATATTATGTTTTTTAGCTGCAAATTTCAGCAGCAAGTTTGAGAATAAATGATGTGCCGTGAATGATTCGAAAAATCGGTAACAATGAATCTGACCAAAATGGATGAAGGATGGGTCTGGTTGTGTTGTCTTTTTTTTGGTGTTTAGGCTGGATTATAGTGATTTTAAGGTAAATAAGATGGGGGATAGACTAGAATGATACTTTGATAAGTCGATCTGGACGCCACAAAGATCAATCTAGGATTTCGACGCCACACTCTTTGTGATTGAAGAGTGATAAGTCAGGTAGGGTTCTTCACAAAATCAATTTGGAAGAACAACTCGTAATTCTGTGAATTAAGTTTCAAATATTGGTCAAAAGTCCTTTATTACATATTCTGATACTATATTTATAACTGGAACATCCCTCCAAAGTTAGGAAAAATTCAACATGGCAGAAGTCAAGCCCAAAAAATAGACTTTGACAAACTAACCTAGACAAATTAACTAGCACATGTTTTTTGACCTTTCTAACATAAACAGACCAAATTTAAAACAACCATATCTTCTTACACAAAAGTCCAATGCAATCATGGTTGGACAATCTAGAAAGAACATGTTCTGAACTTGAAATCCACCTAGATTAGTCTTGTTTTCACATGCAATGGATGACTTCAAATTCAGGTTCAAATTCATTTGTTGTTCTGACCATAAACAACATCAATTCCTTCACTTATTTGTATATCAACCCAAATTCAAGTAGCCCAGCATCAAAAGAACCATTAAGGGTTTTTCCCATCTCCAAGTTCCAATTGTAGGCAAATAAACATCCTTGAACCAATTTCAAATTGATTTCTAATTTTTAACTCCGATGCAGCTTCAATTATTCCAATTTCACTCGTCAAGGCCCTTTGTAGTTGTTTCGCTCTCGCTCTTGTCATTGGACCATCTGAATCCTCTTGCATATTAGTTTTAGCTTTACAAGATGGATTATAATTCCCATGATGCACATCATCAGCCCCAGGTTGAAAATGATTTGTCCTCAAATCAGAATCGTCATCGTCATCTAAGTATGGAGTCAAGTCTTTCACATTAAAAGTAGCTGATACGTTGTAATCACCAGGAAGATCTACCTTATACGCATTGTCATTCACCTTCTCTATAATCCGAAATGGACCATCAGCTCTTGGCATCAACTTGGACTTACATTTGCTTGGGAATCTGCCCTTGCTAATATGAATCCAAACAAGATCTCGAGGTTCAAACCTAACCATTTTCCGCCCCTTGTTAGCTTGTTTAGCATACTTTGTCGTTTTCTCCTCGATATGTAATCGAACCTGATCATGTAGTTTCTTCATCAATTCTGCCTTTCTAATTCCATCCATAGATGTCCTCTCATCAATTGGAATATGAACAAGATCAATAGGAACACAAGGATTAAAGCCATACACAACCTCAAATGGTGAAAAGTTTGGAGCCCCATGCACACTACGATTATATGCAAACTCCACAATAGGCAAACAAGTATCCCAACTCTTCAAATTCTTATGTATAACAGCTCGTAACAAGGAAGATAAAGTTCGGTTTACTACCTCAGTTTGTCCATCAGTTTGTGGATGACATGCCGTACTGAAAAGTAACTTCGTTCCAAGCTTCCTCCAAAGAGTCTTCCAAAAGTGGCTTAAGAACTTTGTATCACGATCAGAGACAATGCTTTTAGGAACTCCATGCAAACGAACAATCTCTTGAAAGAACAAATCAGCAACATGTACTGCATCGTCAGTTTTGTTGCAAGGAATGAAATGAGACATTTTGGAGAATCGATCAACCACGACCATTATTGAATCCTTTCCACGCTGTGTTCTTGGTAACCCAAGTACAAAGTCCATGCTAACATCCATCCATGGTTGCTCTGGAATAGGCAGTGGCATATACAGTCCATATGCATTCTCTTTACCCTTAGCTTTCTTGCAAATAGCACATCTCTCAATCACCTTGTGCACATCCCGTAACATGCTAGGCCAAAAGAAATGTTCTTTCAGCAGCTCATAAGTCTTCTTCTCCCCAAAATGACCACTAAGACCACCACCATGAGCCTCTCGCACAAGCAACTCCCGTAACGATCCTGAAGGAATACACATTCTGCCCATTTTGAACAAGTAACCTTCATGCATAAAGAACCCATCACAAGCTCCCTTTGCACATTCGACAACCACATTAGCAAAGTAGGAATCATTAGCATACTGTTCCTTCACTTGTTCAAAACCCATCAGCTTTGCATTCAACATAGAGATCAGTGCAAACCTCCTAGAAAGAGCATCAGCAACCACATTAACTTGCCTTTTTTTTGTACTTTATGACATAAGGAAATGACTCCATAAACTCCACCCATTTAGCATGTCTGCGATTCAGCTTGCTCTGGCCCTTAAGATACTTCAAGGATTCATGATCAGTATGTATAACAAATTCTTTAGGCAACAAGTAGTGCTGCCATACCTCTAGAGCCCGAATCAAAGCATAGAACTCTTTGTCGTAAATAGAGTAGTTCAAATGTGCTCCATTTAACTTTTCACTGAAGAATGCAATCGGCCTCTTTTCTTGCAGCAAGACAGCCCCCATTCCAACTCCGGAAGCATCACACTCTATTTCGAATGTTTTAGCAAAGTCTGGAAGTGCTAAAACTAGAGCAGTACACAACGTTTCCTTAATTAGCTCAAAAGCTTTCTGCGCATCTTCACTCCATCTAAACTCGTTCCCTTTTTTCAAGCATTCTGTCATAGGAGCAACAATAGAGCTGAAGTCTTTCACAAATCGCCTGTAGAAAGAAGCTAAACCATAGAAACTCCTCACATCAGCGATACTAGCAGGTTTTGGCCAGTCCCGAATTGCCTCAATTTTCTCCTCATCAACCTTAACTCCCCTGCTAGAGATAATATACCTAAGAAACACGACACTTTCTTTACAGAAGTAACACTTTGTGAGTTTCCCATACAACTTAGAATCTCGCAAAGTTTCAAACACAATTCTAAGATGCTTCATATGATCATCAAAGGTCTTGCTATACACC